>OHKL01000002.1_pt1 | contig 258188 bp, 168 predicted proteins | sample 1568721 | NCBI WGS metagenome assembly OHKL01 (sample SAMEA3879543, study PRJEB24766) | human gut metagenome | biome: human-associated habitat; feature: feces | place: USA | collected 1985/1987 | reverse complement strand
TTTCAATTACAAACAATTAATTTATACCTAAAATGACTAAGAAATTGTATCTGCCTTTGTTAATGGCACTGGTTGTTGCACTTTCATCTTGTAGCAGCAAAATGGGTGAATTATCTTCTGATTATTTCACCGTGACCCCTCAGGTTCTTGAAGCTGTAGGTGGCAAAGTTCCCGCCACTATCAACGGAAAATTCCCTGAAAAGTATTTTAACAAGAAAGCTGTAGTAGAAGTAACTCCGGTTCTGAAATGGAACGGTGGAGAAGCTAAAGGACAGTCAGCCGTATTCCAAGGAGAAAAAGTAGAAGGTAACGACCAGACCATCTCATACAAGATGGGTGGTAACTACACTATGAAGACTTCTTTCGATTATGTTCCCGAAATGGCAAAATCAGAGTTATATCTGGAATTTAAAGCCACAATCGGTAACAAAACAGTAACTATTCCTGCTGTGAAAGTAGCTGATGGTGTGATTTCTACCTCTGAAATGGTTGAGCAGACGCTGAGCAGCGCTACTCCTGCCAACGGTGACGACGCTTTCCAACGTATCATCAAGGAGAAACACGATGCTAACATCATGTTCTTGATTCAGCAAGCTAATGTCCGTGCCGGTGAATTGAAGACCGCTAAGGAATTCAACGAAGAAGTGAAGAACGTAGACGGTGCTGTTAACAAGAAGATCAGCAACATCGAAGTTTCTGCTTATGCATCTCCTGATGGCGGTGTAAGCCTGAACACTAAGTTGGCCGAAAACCGTCAGGACAACACTGCAAAGGTTATCAACCAGAACTTGAAGAAAGCAAAAATTGACGCTGCAATCGATACAAAATATACTGCTCAGGACTGGGAAGGTTTCCAGGAATTGGTATCTAAATCTAATATCCAAGATAAAGAACTGATCCTTCGCGTTCTGTCTATGTATTCTGATCCTGAACAAAGAGAGCAGGAAATCAAGAACATTTCTTCTGTTTACAAGAACTTAGCTGACGAAATCTTGCCGCAATTGCGTCGTTCTCGTCTGACTTTGAATTATGAAATCATCGGTAAGTCTGATGATGAAATCGCTAATCTGGCTAACACAGATGCTAAGCAGCTGAGTCTGGAAGAATTGCTGTACGCAGCTACTCTGACTAACGATCCGGCTAAACAAGAAGTAATCTTCACTAAAGCTACTCAGATTTATCCGAACGACTATCGTGCTTACAATAACTTAGGTAAACTGGCTTACCAGTCAGGTAACCTTGACAAGGCTGAAAGCTACTTCAAGAAAGCTGCTTCTATCAAGGATGCTCCTGAAGTTAACATGAACCTTGGTTTGATCGCTTTGACAAAAGGTGATAAAGCCGCTGCTGAAACTTACCTGAGCAAAGCTTCCGGTGCAAAAGAACTGAACGAAGCTCTGGGTAACCTGTACATCGCTCAAGGTCAATATGACAGAGCTGTAAGCGCATTCGGCAACACGAAATCTAATAGTGCCGCTTTGGCTCAGATCCTGGCTAAGGACTACAACAAAGCTAAAAATACTTTGGCAAGTGTAGAAAAGCCAGACGCTTATACTGAGTACCTGATGGCTGTATTAGGTGCAAGAACTAACAATTCTTCTATGGTTACCAGCAGCTTGAAGAGCGCTGTAGCTAAAGATTCTTCATTAGCTAAGAAAGCAGCTTCTGATCTGGAATTTGCTAAGTACTTCACGAATGCAGATTTCATGAGCATCATTCAGTAAGAAGCTCTTCACTAATTACGATTAGTGATTTTAAGTAGTAAATAAATATCTGTAGAATGCCCGGCGTTGAGAAATGTCGGGCATTTCTTTTTTATTATCTGCAAAAGCCGTACTTTCGCAAAAAAGTATTTAGAGATGAAGAACGTCTGTCTATTATATCTTCTATTAATCGGCCTCTCTGCCTGTGGTGGAAAGAAGACCGATAGTATCAGCCTCAGTGGAGAAATCAAAGGATTGGGGAATGATACCATCTATTTATATGGTGCGGACAGAATGCATGACCGCATGGATACACTGATTGCCGAAAAAGATAAATTCTCCGCGACACTTTCTGCTGATACGTTAGTCACCACAATCTTATTATTCAGCGATGGAACAGAGTATCCGCTTTTCCTGAATAAAGGGAATAAGATACAAATAAAAGGCTCCATGGCCGAACTATCCTCTTTACAAATCAGCGGCAATGCCCCCAATAAAGAATTAACAGACTTCAACCAGGAACTAAAAGGATTGGGTACCCCGTCCGGAAAAGCTTTGGAAGAGAAAGCGGAGAATTTCATTACTGAACATCCTGCTTCATTAGCCAGTATCTATCTGCTGGATAAATACTTTGTGCAAAACCCTCAACCCGATTTGACACAAATCCAGAAACTGGCCGACCGTATGACCGGAGAACTGAAGGACCGTCCCTTTATGGATGCATTGCTGAAGCGGATTGAAGAAGAAGAAAAAGTAGCTGTAGGGAAATCGGCGCCCTACTTCCGACTACGCAATGCGGAAGAAAAAGATATAAGTCGCTCCAACTTTAAAGATCAGTACCTGCTCATACAGTTCTGGGCTTCGTGGGATACGGTCAGCCGTGCAAACAATGCCATGTTCCGCCGTATTTATAAGAAAGAGCAGAAGAATAAGAACTTCGCGTTGCTGGGCGTTTCTCTCGATCTTAATAAAAAGAAATGGCAGGAAACCATCAAAGCAGATACGCTGAAATGGGAACAAGTCTGTGATTTCTCCGGCTGGAGCGGAGAGATTATCAAACAATTTGCCATACAGACGCTTCCTACCAATATACTTCTCAGTCCTACGGGAAGAATAGAAGGTAAAAATCTGGATGAAAAAGCAATTGAGAACAAGCTAAAAGAGATTGCTGAAAAAGAAAAGGAGAAATCACTCACCACTAATCACTAATAAACACGTGCTAATCAAAGTTTTCGGAGCGGCTGTGCAAGGCATCGACGCAACTCTCATCACCATCGAAGTAAATAGTTCAAGAGGTTGTATGTTCTATCTTGTCGGACTACCGGATTCGGCCGTCAAAGAAAGCCACCAACGTATCATTTCCGCGCTACAAGTGAATGGATACCGGATACCTACCAGCAATATCATCATCAATATGGCACCGGCTGATATCCGCAAAGAAGGTTCCGCCTATGACCTCCCACTTGCCATTGGTATGCTTGCCGCCGGAGAAGTAATCCAACCGGATAAGCTGAACCGCTACCTGATGATGGGCGAACTGAGCCTTGACGGTAGCCTGCAACCCATCAAGGGGGCTCTGCCCATTGCCATCAAAGCACGTGAATTAGGATTCGAGGGAATCATAGTACCCAGACAGAACGCTCTTGAAGCGGCTGTAGTCAATCAGATTCAAGTATATGGAGTTGAAAACATCAAAGAGGTAATAGAATTCTTCAATGGGAAGCAGGAACTCACTCCTACCATCGTCAACACCCGCGAAGAGTTTTATGTACAACAAAGTAGGTTTGATCTGGACTTTGCAGATGTAAAAGGACAGGAAAACGTAAAACGTGCACTGGAAGTGGCAGCGGCAGGGGGACATAATATTATTCTGATTGGTGCCCCGGGAAGCGGAAAATCCATGCTTGCCAAAAGATTACCATCCATTCTTCCCCCGCTGTCCCTGGGAGAAAGCCTTGAAACTACAAAAATACATTCTGTGGCAGGAAGGCTGCAAAACAATACGGGGCTTATTTCAAAACGCCCGTTCCGCGATCCGCATCACACCATTTCCACAGTGGCCATGACGGGTGGAGGCAGTTATCCACAACCAGGAGAAATCAGCCTTGCCCATAATGGAATTTTATTTCTGGACGAGTTGCCAGAATTCAATCGCAGCGTACTGGAAGTCCTCCGCCAACCGCTGGAAGACCGAAAGATCACCATTTCCCGTGTGAAAAGCAATGTGGAATACCCTGCCAGTTTTATGCTGGTAGCCTCTATGAACCCATGTCCTTGCGGATATTACAATCATCCGACAAAAGCTTGTGTATGCAGTCCGGGACAAGTACAAAAATACCTGAATCGTATCTCTGGTCCTCTACTTGACCGCATCGACCTACAAATTGAAGTAGTTCCTGTACCTTTTGAGAAAATGTCCGATGCACATCCGGGAGAAGCAAGTTCCATCATACGGGAGCGTGTAATCTCCGCCCGACAAATTCAGGAAAACAGATATGCAGATATTCCGGGCGTTTACTGTAATGCACAAATGAGCAGCAAACTACTTTCCCTATATGCTCGTCCGGATGACAAAGGTCTTGCCTTACTGAAAAATGCGATGAACAGGCTTAATCTTTCCGCCCGTGCCTATGACCGTATACTAAAAGTGGCACGTACCATTGCCGACCTTGAAAACAGTGACCTGATACAGCCCTCACATTTGGCAGAAGCCATCGGATACAGGAATCTGGATAGAGAAGACTGGGCGGGATAATCCAGAAAAAAACAATAGTTCACTATTTTCCCCCTAATTTGCATCATTTTCTCCCTAACTATAACTTCATTGGCTTAGATTTGCAGTAATCAAAATCTAAAATACTATGGAGGCAAAGACATTATCCCGTTTTTTCCCAAAGTTGTCACTTATAATAAAGGACAACATGGAACGACCGCCTTTATTCTTTACATTACATCTATCCAAAGATAGTAATATAAAGCAAATATCCTTTTGTCTCCCATTCATCTCAATTAATTGTATATCAAAATATTACAATAATCTTGTAATACATTTGAAATATATCTGTAATAAGTACAGCCTACTTTTGCAGCCAGAATAATATTTATAAATATACAGAAGAAGAGAACATAATTTATAACTAAAACTTTATTTTATGCTGAATGTACAATTAAAAAGAAAAAGGACATTTGCGCAAAGCGTGCTCTTTGTAGTGTTCTTGCTAAGTAGTACCTTAGCATTTGCCCAGAACAAGGTTACCGGTACTGTTACAGACAAATCCGGTGAGCCATTGGCAGGCGTCAATGTATTAGAAAAAGGCACCACCAATGGTTGTATCACCGATCTTGACGGTAAATACTCTATAGAAGTGAAAAGAGGGCAAACCCTCATATTTACTTTCATTGGCTTTACTAAAAAAGAGGTTCAAGTGAACCAAAGCGCTATTAATGTAGTAATGGAGGAAGATTCCCAAACATTAGATGAAGTAGTAGTAGTGGGATATGGTAGCATGACGCGTAAGGATGTTACCAGCTCTATCACAACAGTGAAAGCAGACCAATTAAATAAAGGTGCATTTTCTTCACCTTCGGAGCTGCTACAAGGTAAAGTTCCCGGACTGACTGTTACGAATACGTCAGATCCTTCGGGTACAGGTTCTATCACCCTGCGTGGTTCATCTTCTCTACGTGATGGTGCTGCCATGGAACCTTATTATGTGGTAGACGGTGTGCCAGGTGTAGACCTCGCACTTGTCGCCCCTGAAGATATAGAGAGCATTGACGTGTTGCGTGATGCTACCGCTACCGCAATTTATGGTTCGAAAGCTGCCAATGGTGTTATCATCGTTACCACCAAAAAGGGCAGCAAAGAACGGACTACCGTAAGCTATAGTGCTTATGTGGCTGCTGACAATATAATGAAGCGCCTAGATGTAATGACAGCCAACGAACTACGCGATTATGCTAAGGCAAACAATATAACACTATTGAATGACGAAGGCGCTAACACGAACTGGCAGGATGAAGTATCACGTACAGCCTTGACGCACAATCACAATGTCAGTATCAACGGAGGTAACGATAAGACCACCTACAGTGCCAGTATCAACTATATGGACAAACAAGGTGTTATCCGAGGTAGCGATATGGAGCGCATCACCGCCCGCTCGTTCGTTCAAACCAAAACACTCAAAGACCGTCTGGAATTGGCATTCAGTGTCAACGCCAGTATCACCGATGCAAATAGCGTACCTACCGGCGAATATAATGGTGAAAGTGTGTACGACGCTATGTACTACTACTCACCGTTAGCTCCTGTAAGGAATGCAGACGGAAGCTGGTATCGCCGCCAGGACATATCACAGAATATGAATCCAATGTCTATGGTTCACGAGGACCTGTACAAACAGAAGAACAAATATCTGCAAGGCATCGCTAAAGCTACCCTTGAGATCATAGATGGCCTGAAATTCAACCTCAACATGTCTATGCAAAACCAGCAGTGGATTTACAGCAATTACAATTCTATCAATTCGCAGCTGACCGCTACTTCTTCACGCCACGGGCAAGCCACACGCCAGACGCTTGAAAATCAGAAGAAGCAGTTGGAAGCATACTTCAACTATGACAAGACTTTTGCCGAAAAACACAAACTGGGTCTGATGGCCGGTTATTCGTGGGAACAAAGCGATGACAATGACGGATTCGGACTAACAGCCTATAACTTCTATAATGATGATTTGCTGTACTATAATTTGGGAATGGCCAACAATATGGACATAGACGGAATCTGGAGTGATGATAACAAGAGGCTTTCTACCCTGCGCATGATTTCATTCTATGGCCGTATAAACTATAGTTACAACAGCAAGTACCTGTTCCAAGCCACTGTGCGTCGTGACGGTTCTTCTGCTTTCGGACGAAACAATCGCTGGGCTACATTCCCCTCCGTTTCATTAGCGTGGCGTATTACCGAAGAAAATTTTATGAAAGATCAAAGTCTATTTGATGATTTAAAACTACGCATCGGTTATGGGGTAAGCGGTAATTCACTGGGGTTCAATGCCTATACCGCTCTTCAAACTTACAGTGCATCCGGCTGGTTTAATTATACCAATGCAGAAGGTGTCACACAAGCTTATCGTACATTAGCCGCCACTCGTAATGCCAACCCCAATCTAAAATGGGAACGGACAGGAATGTTCAATGTAGGTATCGATTTCGGGTTCTTGGGCAACCGCTTAACCGGTACAATAGAATACTACGACAAACGCACCAAAGATTTAATCAATGGATATGCAGTATCAACCAACCGTTTTCCTTATGGCTGGATGGATGCCAACGTAGGTGAGATTAGTAACAAGGGTATTGAACTTACCATCAATGCTACACCGGTAAAGAACCGCAACTTCACTTGGGAAACCAGTCTGAACTTATCACACAATAAGAATGAAGTAATAAGCCTTTCCAACAGTACTTATTCCGTAAATTATTTAGATAAAGCATACTTGAATTTAGGCGGATACAATACTGCCAACGTACAGCGCATTATGGAAGGCGAACCTATCGGGACATTCTACACTTGGAAATGGGCAGGGTATGACGACTCCGGAGCCTCCATATTCTATCAATTCAATGAAGATGGCACACCCGTAATAGGTGAAGACGGCAAACAGGCCACTACCGGAGACCCGCAAAACAAGGATAAAGTGAAATGTGGCAATGCACAGCCCAAACTAACTTATGGATGGAACAATACGTTCAGTTACAAGAACTGGTCATTAACAGCATTCATTCAAGGAGTATTGGGCAATAAGATATACAATGCCACTCGCGCACAATATAGCAATATATCACTGGTTTCAGCAGGTAAAAACGTTTTGGCCGATATTGTTACTGAGCAGAAAGCTACAGACAACCGTTCACAAGCTCCATCAGATCGATATATTGAAAACGGAAGCTATCTACGTCTCTCAACCCTGACTTTGAGTTATAACTTCGGCAAGTTGGGGGATTGGGTAAACAGCCTTCGAGTATATGCCACTTGCAACAATGTATTCACACTGACCGGGTATAAAGGTACCGACCCTGAAATCTCTTTAGGAGGTACAGCTCCGGGTATTGATGCACGTCATTCCCGCTATCCGCGCACACGAACATTTATGTTCGGCTTAAACGTAAATTTCTAACAACCTAAAATGCAAGAAATATGAAGAAAAAATATATCCTCCCTACAGCACTGCTAACTTTAGCAATAAGCAGCTGCACAGACTTGGATGTGAATGTCAAATCATTCTATACTGAATATCCGGACTCAGAAATCGCTATCGAGGCCAAAACCTCCGATGTATATTATGCTTTTGCCGGTCCTCTGAATCGCCGCTATAATGAATTAGTAACATTCTCGTCCGATGAGGCCATGGGTGTAAGTTTCGATGGTGACTACCTTGATTCAGGCAACAATTCTCACCCCTCATTGCACAATTCATTGGCCAATGATGCTTGTATCGGCTGGTATGGAGATTTATCAGGTGGAATTACCAAATGTAACCAGGTTATCATCGAATTAGGTGGTGACGAAGCCTCCCCTATTGCCATTGCCCCTGTCCGTGCGGCACGCGCTTTCTATCACTTTATTCTGATGGATTGTTTTGGCGACATACCCATCTTAGAACGTACTCCCGAGGAGAATGAATCAGTAGAGCGTTCGTCTCGTGCCGATGTAGCCCGCTGGATTGAATCGGAATTGTTGGCTATACGCGATGACATGACCACTGAAATAAGTGCCGCCACTTACGGTAAACCTACTCGCTGGATGGTAAATGCCTTATTGGCCAAACTTTATATCAACTGGAACGTATACACGAAAGATGTGACAAGCTCCGATTGGTCAGCTACAGCGGCTAACGAAAAATTGAATGACTGTATTGCTGCTTGTGATGACATTATCCGCAGCGACTTGTTCAATTTAAGTGATGACTATAAAGCCAAGTTCCTCTACAACAACGGTCCGCACATTAAAGACTTCATCTATGCCATGGATTACGACTGTGTGACCCGCACCGGTATGAATTATGCCCGTTTCCGCACTTGGCGACGCGGACAGAACGACGGTAGTGGCGGTGCCGGTTTCTATACTGTAGCCATGAGCAATTCCGTAGGTGGCAACATTGCTATGACCGAAGAATTTGCCAATCTATTCTGCCTGGAAGGTGACCGCCGTAACGATTGCGTCGTAGGAGGTGACCTCTATCAGATAGACGCTACAACAGCCGAAAAGACAGGAAACCGTAATATGTATCAAGGCCAGGCAGTCAACCTGTCAAAGAGTATCGCATTAAAAATACTATACGATAAGGATGGCAATCCGTATCCTATAGGTCCTGCTTACGAGGATTTAAACACAGGAGCCACCATCACCGGTTGGACACAAGGTTGGCGCTCTATCAAATTCGCTGCTTACGTAACGGAATACAATCAATACAGTCGCAACCAAAGTAATGATGTACCCATCTTCCGTTATGCCGATATTCTGCTGACCAAGTGCGAAGCTATCCTGCGTGGTGGTTCTGCCACTAATGGTGATACTCCGCAAAGCCTGTTCAATCAAATTCGTACCTATGTACATGCTCCTCTAATCAACTCCAACCCTACATTGGATGAACTGCTGGACGAACGCGGACGTGAGTTCTTCGATGAAAACTGGCGCCGCAACGATCTAATTCGCTTTGGAGAGTATGAACGTGACTGGGGTTTCAAGAATATTGTCAATCCCGCAGCTAAGACAAAACTGACCAACCGTATCTTCCCGATACCGCAAGGTATACTTGATACTAATACAAACTGGAATCAAAATGAAGGGTATTAATACGGAAAGCAGAATGATTTTACCAGGCGATATATAAAAAAGAGCTATTGTTTTCTTTTAGAGTTTCTAAAACCTAAAGCCCCGCATTGCAACTGATACACCCAAATTAGTCAGTTGCAGTGCCTGGCTTTTTCATTCAAACAAAAACTTCTACCAATGAAAACCAAACTAATCACACTATCCTTCCTATTGTTATTCTCAACAAATACTTTTGCACAAGATATCGGACTTACCAATTACGTCGATCCGCGTATCGGTTCCGAGGGACTGGGCCGTGTCTTCATCGGTCCTTCCTGCCCCTACGGAATGGTGAAACCCTCACCGGACTGTACCCCACGTCCCAACAGCGGCTGGTTGCCCATGCCCGAACAGGTGGACGGCTTCTCCCAAGTACACGTTAGCGGAACAGGTGGCGGCCCCAAATACGGAAACATCCTTGTAATGCCTTTCTGCAACGGAATGGACCGTATCAATCACATCGACCATCGCAAGGACGAAACAATAAAATTAGGATATTACTCCACCCAATTCCAGTCTTCCGGCATACAAACAGAAATTACCACCGCCCCCAAAGCATCATTCTATCGGTTCACCTACCCCAAAGACTCCCTGAAATCACTGGCCATCGATGCCGGATTCTTCTTAGGTGAAAGCCCCGTACCCGATGCCCGCGAAGCTCAGCAATTCGTAGGTTCCGAAATACAAATCATCTCCGACCATGAAGTCATCGGCTACACCCGTATTCGCGGCGGATGGAACAATGGCCGTGCCTATACAGTCTACTTTTACGCAGAAACCGACAAGCCTTTCGTAAATACAGCTACCTGGAAAAGCGATAAGATCACAGATGAGAAGTTCCAATACGACTCACATCAAAAGACCGGAGCCCTGTTGCGCTTCAACTCTTCTGAAGACGTTATACAACTGAAAGTAGGTATCTCCTTCCTCAGCTCACTGAAAGCACGTCAGAATGCCCATACTGACATTCCTCACTGGTCATTCGAAACTGTACACAAACAGTTACTGGCCCAATGGGAAGATTTACTCCAAAGAATTGAAATCTCTCCCCGCACCCCCGAAGCACAGAAACGTATGTTCTACACCGGCCTCTATCATACCATGATTATGCCTGTAGACCGCAGTGGAGAAAATCCTCTCTGGGCAGATGACGAACCTTATTACGATGACTTCTACGCCATCTGGGACACTTACCGCACTTCTACTCCACTCATCACCCTGATAGACCCGAAACGTGAAACAGACATCGTCCGTTCACTTATCAACATCTACAAACGAGACGGCTACATGCCCGACGCCCGTAGCGGTAACAGCAATGGTCGTACCCAAGGCGGTTCGAATGCTGAAATCGTAATAGCCGATGCTTTCGTAAAAGGTCTGGAAGGAATAGACTACGAACTCGGTCTGCAAGCCATGCTGAAAGATGCAACCGTCTTCCCCGGCGACCGCCATGAAGCGGAAGGGCGTGGCGGACTAATCCCCTATCTGGAACTCGGCTATATCCCCTACGGCATCCCTCGCGCCGGAAACCGCACCGTAGAATATTCTTATTGTGACTATGCCATCGCCCTGGTTGCCAAAGGTCTGGGAAAAGAGGATCTTTACCAACACTACCTGAAACAATCCGGAAATTGGAAGAATCTCTGGCGTGACGATTATGAACATGCCGGTGCCAAAGGCTTTATCCTGCCCCGTGATGAAAAGGGCAATTGGCTGGATGAAATCACTTTCGGAAAATCCAAAATACAAAAACCGACTTTTACCTATACCCCCGTCACCTTTGAAGGCCCCTGGTACACTCCCTGGTGGAACATGTTCTTCTATGAAGCTTCTTCGTGGGAGTATTCTCTGAGTATTCCGCACGATGTTCCCGGACTGATTGAGAAATGCGGCGGTGCAGAGAAGTTTGAAACACGTCTGGATATTTTCTTCGACAAGGGCTTCTTCAATGTAAACAATGAACCGTCTTTCCTCTCCCCCTGTCTTTATCATTGGCTGGGAAAGCCCTACCGGAGCAGCGACCGTATCCGTGAAATCATCTCCAAGAACTACAACGATGGTCCTGTCGGACTACCGGGAAATGACGACTCGGGTGCCATGTCGTCCTGGCTTGCTTTCCACATGATGGGATTATATCCCAATGCCGGACAAGATTATTATCTTATCAACACTCCTTTATTGGAAGAAACAATCTTCCGGCTGGATAACGGAAGGACTTTCCGGATTTCCACCCAGGGGCTTTCGGACAAGAACAGATACATACAATCCGTCACACTGAACGGAGCGGCTTACCCTTACTCAGCTATACGGCATAAAGACATCATTGCCGGTGGTGAACTAATCCTGAAGATGGGAAAGAAACCAAGTGAATGGGGGCAGCAATTATTGTTGAACGAAGAAAACAAGAAATGATGAAGAAACATATAATTCTATCCACCTTATTGTGCCTGGGCTTCACCGGAAGCCTGTTGGCACAGAGCATTGTACCCGATACACTGCTATTTGTATTCAAACTGCACGGACAGACACGGAAGTACGAAATGTCTTTCCGCGAAAAGCAGGATTCAATCTGTCTGTATTGGGGAATAGAACGCAACCTGAAATGGCAATCGGGAAGTTATACCATGGGACCTAAGTCCATAGAGCAGGCCGTACAACTCAGTTTCCTGCAACCGGAAGACGGTAAGCACGTACAGCTCTCTCCGGAGGAAACGGTTTACTTCCTTTCCCGCTCCGCCTATAAACAGCTGAAGGAACAGAATACACTTGTATACAATCAGACAACATACTCCGTTCTGGATAGTAATGAGAGAGCTTTGGGTTATCCACTCATTCATGTGAAAGATGCTGTGGAAGGATGCGAAATGTGGATACTGGATAATCCAAAACTTTCGTTAGTATGGAGAATGCGCAACAACCCGTTAGGGATTAACTGGGAAATAAGTACTCCTAAATTACCTTCCCTATAAAAGACTTTATTTATCACATAATCCCCTCATATAGAAGGTGGCATCTTTCGTTACAAAAGATGCCACCTTCTATCAACAAGCTTTCAGAATTCGTCATCCTCTCCATCCAGTCAGCTACGTGAAAGGTTCTGTATATAAATATCCAGACTATCTGTAGCAGATAAAGCCAATTTAATCTTAATACGTTGTTTAGCCTTCAACACAGATCGGGAGTGGCACCATTCTTCCTCACTCGTCACAAGACCATAAGATGGGAGCCGATGAAGTCTCAACAACTGCCCCATCGCCAACATTAAAGAAGAAGAACAATCCGTTAGAGCCAATGTCTGCTGATAATCTTTCAGTTGCCTTGTCAGTTGTTTATTCCGATGTAATAGGCAAGCATTGAGATTTTTATCATAAGTATCCATAGCTTATTATAATATCACCGGCTCCGCCTGATTGCTGACAAACACCTGCACTCCATTCTCTATATGAAACACCTGTTCTTCCTCTCCTCTAGTCAGACAATGCAGATGAAACAACGCCCCTTTCGGCATATTATTATGTTACATCCATTATTCTCCAACCCAGTAATGACTAAAAAATAACTTGGTACAGATTATGCTGGTTTTATTAGGTAACACTTAAAAAACAACTTGGGACGGATGAACTCGGGACTATAAAGTTATTCAAGAGTTTCGCAAGCAGCCTGAAAGGTTACATGCTAAACTTGAGTAAAATTACTTTCTTACTTTGTCAGGACACACTTTTATTTTCATTTTTATCTTTCAGTCCTTCAGCCTATTCCCGAATCGCCTCATTTATAAGCTTTACGGCTGAAACCTCCGTTGAATGAGCTGAACCATCCCGGAATCACTCAGTGATGCGACCGATATGTCAATATGTCAAATTGACAAATTGATAATTCTAACGTGCGAGAATGCTTTCTTTCAGTACTGTCGGAGGGGAAGAAATGAAAAGCGCAAGGAGAACGTTTAGCAAAAACGTACAATGATTGCTGTCTGCGAGAAAAAGAATCACTATGATCTTTTTATCTACCGATCCGCTTTAAATAGTCTTTATAATTAACAGTATTACTGCAAAATGAAACTTGCCGGATGGTTGGGGCTCGTGTTCAGATAGAACAGAATAAACCGGTTTTGGAGAAGGCTACACCCTTTCATCCGGATGGTGTCACCCTTTTTGCAGGATAGCTACACCCTTTTGGGCAAAAGGTGTAGCCATTTTGCAAATTACATAGTTAGTTGTGCGCAATTACATTATTAGTTATACCTTATTACATGGTTAGTTATGCTCAATTACATGGTTAGTTCGAGGCAAACAGATGGTCTGTTTCAAGGAAAATGAGGATTCATTGAGCCAGAAGAGCCTGTTTGCATCAAACACATGTTAGCGGAATGCACATAATAATATCTTTATGCTTGCAGAATGAAAATATTAGCATCATTATTATTATTCTATTAAGTCCGTTCGTTACACACTTACGAAACTCTTAAGTCGTTCATCAACAATAGGCGTGACCCACCTATATATCGGACCTGTTGGGTCTATAGATCGGACGTGTCGCATCTATAGATCCAACGTGCCGCATCTATAGATCCAATGGCACCCATATATAGATACTAGAAGAACCGGCTGAAAGACTGAAACTAAAAATCCTGTAATTATAGTTTGCCAGTATATCCGTTTGACGGAATTCAGCCATTTGATGTTGACACAAATCTAAAAACTGATGACAAACAAAGACCCATTGATGAATCTCTATCATCAAAACAAATTTCCCATTCAACCGGATCAGAATCCGGGTTGAATGGGAAATATATTCTTTAGATTTCGTTTTCTATTCTATCACAAGAAGAGTAGCAGAATTACTGATTACTCCCACCAATTGATATTGCCGTTTTCCACTGCTGCCTGGAAATTCGGATACTTGATTTCAATGTTCTGCCGTTCATCAGTCCACTCACAGGTAGTCGGGCAGCACAGTTTCCCTGGAGCTTTCCCCACTTCTGCCGGCAATATCACATCATTCACGCGAACGGGTATATCTTTTATATCGTTATATCTGTTCTTTAGTCGGAATATTACCGGAGCTTTTGCCTGCTTGTCATAAGTATTCACCATTGTGGATTGAGAAACGCCAAACAGTTCGTGTACTTCATTGTCTTCAATATACAAAGGCATTGTACCACCGGCTGCCTGTAAGGTCACCACAGTTGCACCATTCACGGTTACGGCATCAAATACAACATCATTGAAATCGAAATCTCCACCAGATATTGTAAGATCTTCCGCCATGATTCTTTGGGCTTTTATATATTTAGCCGGAACAATTCGTACGATCCAATCACTATAATCTCCATCCGGTGGAGTGTTTTGATTCATATAGCACTCAAAATCAAGTCCAACATAATAATCTCCTTCATAGAATATTATTATATGTTCATCATATCTGGTGCCTCCTTCGCCCTTATAGCTGAATGAACTTGTACCGCTGTCATACATAAACATGATACTTCCGGCTGATTTATTGAAATTGTAAACTTCATCCGGAGTCCCATTCTTCTCCTTATGTACAGCCAATTGATTCATATTGTCCTTATTTCCATAGTAGACATGCTGAACAAAGAAATCCGACCAATTCACACTCTCTATAACAGTGGCCTTTGAAGGATCTTTGAAAAGCTCTACAATTTTGTTTATTTTCTCAGAAGTAAGATCATCACTTGAGGGAACTTCCACGAAATCTTTCCATTGATTGTTATTAGTATTAGCACTACGTGTTGTTACCCCTCCAAATCCCCAATTCTGATTAGAAGCAATTGCTCCATACTTTCCTACAAAAGCTGCTTCATACTGAGCAAGCTTTACATCTCCTGCTTTGTCCGGATCGTATAGACTATCGGAACTACAAGAATACAAGGCGCCTACAATGACACTTAAAAGTCCCAACTTAAGAATTCTATTCATACGCTTCCTGTTTTTTATGTTAAACGATTCTTTTATTGCCTATTACTTTAAAGTAAAAGCATATTCTCTGATACAAAGATATGTATTTTTTGCGCAACTTGTATTTATATTAGGATAAAAAATACAACTTTTAGTCAAAACAGGAGTTGATTGCTCTATAAACGCCGAGATTGGGTGGTAATCCTTTATATATTCTTACTTTACGGCTATTCTTTTCCTATTATCTCCGCCAGGAAAGTTTCAACCTCTTTCCATGAATAATAAGGAACCATTTTGCTCTTCAACGGCAGTGTCACTTCACACTCGTTCAACAGAAATTTCACCAGTATATCATTCTTCTTATCGCGATAGAAAATCAGTTGAAGATTAGCTCCCATAGGAGAAACCCGGTAATCTTGCCAGGCAAGATGAAACTTCTCCATATCCACCTCCTGATTACTACATCCTTCTATCTGCATCAAAGCAAGCAGACGAATGAGATGAGTATCATGTCCGAAACGGAGATCGGCCGCAGGGGTTCCTTTCTCTATGGCTGCATCCGCACTTTCCAGGATATTACGCAGCAAAGGTACGGCACAACGAGGCATCAGGCCGCCATTGAGCGGAGCAGCAGCATTGCAAACATACATGCGGGCATTCACTGTCTTCCAGACTCCTACTAATTCCTCATATTCAAAGATATCATAGAAAGACAAATCCAACTCAACATTCTGCATATCAGCGGCAATCCAATAAAGGCTGCGCATCATGGCGTCTTGATCCGTTATCGCTTCAGGCTTCACAAACAGGGAGGCCATCAGACGTTCGGGACGGACATTCTTTTTTTCAAACTCTCTGAAGCCACGCCTCCACGGAGCCTTCTCAGAAGCAAATTTCTCACCTTCGGGGGATGTATAGGCGATATAATCCATATACCGATGGTAAGCTCTACGGTTTACTTGCAGGCCAGGATTCAGTTCTTTCAGGCGTTCGGTGAAATAACTCATACTCATGGCACAACGCAGGGAAGTGGATGAGCGGGCGTCAATGAAAGCGTCCCCCCGAAATACTTGCGGAAAGTTATGATACATCCGTTCGGCTATCTCACGGTGCTGGCGCTCGCCAAGTGGGGTGATACTTCCACTACATCCGCGGGCATCTTCCCAAACCTTATGCAGACGTTCGCGGACATCCACGCCAAGGGGGGTCAGTTCGGAACATTGATAAAGGGAATCAAAGACGCAGATAACTTCCGTATAACGCTCATCCGCCGTCATCCAGCGGGAACCGTGACGACCGTAGTGACTGATGTAGAAAGGCTCATAACCAGTAGGGGCAGGAGTATAGGTGGATGAAGGAACAGGATAAGCATAATAAATACTTCCTGTCTGCTCCGGAGTTAATGCAGACTGGGAACGAGCTGTGAAAGTACACAGCAAATACAAGATAAAAATTATGCTTTGTCTCATCTTCGTGACGAATTTAAGTTATTAATATGAATCAGTAGCTTGTAGCTTATCACTTTTATTTCTTTATTTTCAGATTACGAACATCCCTCTGCCCAATGCCTTCTGTTGCCTGATCGGGACGGATATCTCCCCAAGTAACGGTGCAATCATCTATCAGAATATCAGATGCCGTATCGATATAAAAGCCATACGTCTTATCATGGATAAACCCTTCGCCCACACACGGACGTTTATCATAGATACCACCCTCATAAGCCGTACGCTTTTGCAATAGCAGGTCTACGTCTTCAAAGTAGATATGATTCACTTTGTCTTGTGTATCCCCACCTACAAAGATGCCGTTCTCGCTGGTGCATTTGATATTTGTGAAGTAAATACGGCTCACCTCTCCGCAACGTCCTTCGGTAGCTCCCTTCGGGAAACGCCAGCCGGCATCCTTATGATTGCCTACGGCACGCGGATAGGAAGTCACGTAAATAGGTTCTGCTTTTCCCCACCAGACATCGGAGAAAAACATGCAATCCACAATCATATTAGAGAAAATCACATTGGTAACCGTTCCTTCATCCCGGTTCTGAATACCGATGCCACGGTTACTGTTCTTGATGATACAGTTATTGAACAGTACATTATTAATCTTATCCATATTTTCCGAACCGATCTTGATGGCACAGGAACGGGAAACCATAGTACAGTTGGTTACAACTATGTCTTCGCACGAACCGTATTCTTCAAACTCACGACGATTCTTCAGACAGATGCAGTCATCACCCGATTCGATATGGCAATTGGCTATACGTACATTCTTGGAGTGATCTACATCGATGCCGTCACCGTTGCGTATCTTCAAGTTATTCAGGATAGAGATGCCATCAATGGAGACATCGTTGCAACCGATGAGATGAACCGTCCAATAGGCACTGTTGCGGATTGTCACATCACGGATTACTGTTTTCTCTATATTGATAAGCGTCAGTACATGCGGACGGGGATCAAAGTCGGTCACCGGTTTCAGTTCATAAGAGTCTTCCAGTTCCTTACCCATAAAGGAGACACCGTTTCCGTCTATAGTTCCTGTTCCGGTGATAGATACCTCTTTCAGGTCTTGACCATAAATCCACATCATGCCTTCACCACGATTATCACGGAAAGCGCTCAGTGTATAGGCAGCCTCATCAGGATTGGCAAGTAGACAGGAATTAGGTTCCAGATGCAGTTCCACAAATGAGGCCAGATGGAAAGGGCTGCACATGAAAGTACGCCCTGCCGGAACCAGTACCGTTCCGCCACCCGACTTGGAACACTGATCGATAGCAGCTTGTATGGCCGCCGCGTCATCGGTGACACCATCACCTTTGGCTCCGTAGTCCATAATGTTATAAATAGTCCCTCCGGTCTTCGGAGTGCCGCATGCCCCTAACAGCAAGATGCTGCACAGGACAAACAAAAATGCTTTTGCTCTCATATAAGTTATCTTTCTTAAAATTAGTAAGCTACGGGCTACGAGCTGCAAGTTACGAGTGCTGCGCTATATAGTCCTATAAGCTATCAACTATTATTTTACACTAACATACCGGAAGGCACTTGTAGCTCGTAGCATGTAGCTCATCACTCAATCACCGTCGGCGGACAGTCTTCCGCTGCCGTTCCCCACTCCTTATTCGGTTTATCCCCCATCACAAACTCCATCACACCACCGTTCACTATATCCTGATGGGTAATGTAATTACGCGTATAAGGTTTTCCGTTCAGCGTTGCCGACTGAATATAGATATTCCTCTGCGATGCGTTACGGGCTTTCACTGTGAACTTCTTTCCACTCTCAAGATTCAGCGTGAAGCTGGGGAATGAGGGGCTGGCAAGTATATAATACGGAGTACCGGGACACACCGGATAGAATCCCATAGCGGCAAACATGTACCAGGCCGACATCTGTCCGGCATCGTCATTGCCGGAAAGTCCACCCGGTTCATTCAGATATTCCGTTTCCATAACGTGGCGGACAGCACGCTGAGTCTTCCAGGGTTCACCTGCATAATTGAACATATAAGCAACCTGATGACAAGGCTCGTTTCCATGCCAGTAACGTTGTTCACTGAACATGGAATCCAACTTGGCTACATACTTATCTTTCCCTCCCATACTTGCCATCAGTCCGTATGGATCTTGCGGCACGTACCAGGTATAGTGACAGGGGGCACCTTCAGTAATAAAACGGGCAAAATTAAAAGCATTGGCATCATTCAGAAAAGTACCATCGGCATGGCGCCCCTGGGCATATCCCGTACGGGGATCTATCACATTGCGATAATTGGCAGCACGCCGTATCAATGCCTGGTAATCATCCGTCTTACCCAAAGCTTTTGCCATCTGTGCAAGGGCAAAGTCATCATAAGCATATTCCAAGGTACGTGATACCTGTTCCTTTGTATGAAAAGCATCAGGTACACCGTCCTCAAGAGGAATATATCCGTACTCCAGATAAGAGGTCAGAGCTCGACGCCCCATACCATTTTTATATTCATCAAGGTTAGAAGGAGTTTCAAAGGCATTCTTACGCATTCCTTCATAAGCCTTGTCCACATCGAAATTACGAATCCCCTTACAGTATGCATCGCTGATAGCGGAGATACAATGATCGCCTATCATAGCGGCAGTATAGCTATTCCAACAAGGAAAGATGGGCAACCAACCACCTTGTTCATATTTATGCACCAAAGATTGCATCATATCTCCCCCCTTTGTCGGAAAAAGCAGATTGATCATCGGATGCAGGGCACGGTAGGTATCCCACATACTATAATCCTCATAATACGTTTCTCCTTCAGGAAGTTGGCATATCGGAGTGCCATTCGCAAAAGAGGGATAACGGCCATCTATATCATTGAATGTATGCGGCAGAAAAGAGGCACGATAGAAAGCACCGTAAAACATTTCCTTGTCTGCAAGTCGTTCGGTCTCTACATCAATAGCAGAGAGATGTTTCTCCCACATCTGTCTTAGCTCTGTGCAAGTCTGTCCAAAGTCCCAATGAGGAATTTCAGCTTTCAGGTTCTTCAAAGCACCATCCCGGTCGGTAAAAGAGGAGGCAGCTTTCACCAATACCTCTTCACCTTCGGTCACATCAAACTCCACATAGGCACCTATCTGCGCCGCATCTCCTATCTGAATGACGCCGGGAAACAAAGAATCTCCCCTGAACACACCGTAATCCGTCAGCTTCTTTTGGAACTGAATGATAAAATATCCGCTATACCCTGCCGATTTTCCCCAACCCTGATAAATGCGGTGAACAGGATTATATCCGTAAATCTGATTGTTAAGGGTGTCGATACAGATATATCCTTGACCTTCATCACTGTTAGGGTTTACCACCAGATAACCTTTTCCCGCTTTGCTGTATGTGAAACGGAAAATTGCGGAACGCGAACGCCCCGTCATTTCGGCATAGATATTCTCATCCGGCAGGGAAACCGTATAATAAGCCGGTGTTGCCGTTTCTTTCTCATGGGAGAAACGGGTGGAACGTGCTTCCGGCTGGCAACGCAATTTACCGAAGAGCGGCATCAACGTCATAGAACCGTAGTCCTGCGTACATCCGCCCACAATCCAGTGGGAGTTACGAAAGCCTTGCAGCAGAGTATCTGCGTAATAATAGGGTGCTATGCATTTCTCCTCCGTGTCCCGCGTCTGCGCAGTCCAGAAGTTCATTCCGTTGGGTTCGAGTACCGCCGGGAGGGTTTGCCCGTATTCTTCCGTATCCCTGCCAAACAACCCCGCTGTATGGGTCGCACTGGGGGCGGTACCTACACGAGTATCGATATAGGATAATCGCGACTCGTCAACAGTCCCACAATGACTGGTACACGAAATAGTACCCGGCAGCAACACAGTTGCCAGTAACAGAGAATAGCATGTATAGATTGTTCGTCTCATCATTATTATATTTTTATATAGATTTTCTTTTTATACAATGGATAGCCGCACGCTCCCATCAGCAGTGTAAAGGCAAGGGCGTAAACGGCAGATGCCAGATAAGGATCGGTTATCAGAAAATGTACCCCTTCGTAAATCACCGGCTTACTTCCGGTGGCGCCAATGACAATAGCCGCTACCTCGCTGAGTACGTAGAGAAACAAAGGATTAACACCGAATATTTCAAAGAAACGACACCAGTTCTTCTTTTCCTTCATATCAATGAAATAAATCAGCACAGACTGAAGCATGGCTGCCAATCCACATGTTACTAACACAAATGTAGGCGACCAGATACGCTTATTCAACGGTAGGGCTTCTGTCAGCACAAAACCACATGCCATCAGAATAAAACCTGCAACAAACAATTTCAGTGTTTTCTGTTCCAAAGCTTCCTTAGCCAGAATGATTTTCCCACAACAGAAGCCGATCAATGTATGAGCGATAGCAGAAAGGGTACTGGTAAGTCCTTCCGGATCTATCGGGCTTTTATGATAAAGGTGGTCTGCACCTAATACATTCCGGTCTATGATAGCCAGAAGGTTTGTATCATCCGGTGCATATCCGTTGCCTATACAAAGCAAAACGGCATATCCGGCGATAAGGCAACCAATGATCCAGCCGATATATTTATGATTGACATACAAGGCTACAAAGGAAACTACACAATAGCACAAGGCTATACGCGGCAGCACTCCCGTAAGCCGAAGATGGGCAAAAGGAAAGAAATCTCCATCACAAATAAAGTGAAACCAGTGAATAGCCCAGCCGATACATAAAATAACAAGAGTACGTTTCAGTACCTTACGGACCACTGAACCAGATGCTTGAAAATGGAACTTGCTCAAAGCAATATAAGTGGAAACTCCCATGATGAACAAAAAGAACGGAAAGACCAGATCACAAAGAGTCAGCCCATTCCATGCAGAATGTTGCAAAGAATCATAAGATAACTTCCCACCGGAATTATTGACGAGAATCATACCGACGACAGTAATTCCGCGCAGCACATCAAGAGACAAAAGTCGCTTCTTCTGTGGGGAAGTGGAAATTGGGGGGTGAGAGTTTTCCATATACTTTCTAAATATCAATATGCACAGTTGGTTGTATCTCAGTTATACTATCTCATTGCCTTCTCAAACACTTCTTTCGCCACATCCACACAGCTTCCTTCAGGAACCGAACTATACGGATTCTTTGCCAGTGTCCAGGGTTCTTCCATCGCATAATAATCCAGCTTAACTTCGGGTTTACCATCCAGTTGATCCTGAAGAGTTTGCCAATAGGCTGCCCAACGTTTATAATAGAAATCGCGCAGAATACCGTTCCATTCCTTATGGGCATAGTCACGCAGACCACCGTCATCAGCGCAAACACGATTGCCCCAAGTGGTTATCTGCACGCGGGCATTCCACTCGTACAGGTCTTTTTCTTCGGGAGTAGTCCCCAAATTGCGTGCCTGCTCTATCCAACGGCCTACACGGAATTCACTACGTGTACCCAGCAATTTATCCTGCAACAGCAATATATCCAGGAATTTCCGGGAGTCACGGGCAAAACTGCGTTTATCAAAGCTTTTGAAGTCAGCAATGGTCCGGTTATAAACAATACGTCCTTTATCGGAAAGAGACTGTCGTACGATGTCTACCAAGTCATATTCAAAGTTATTATTACCACGATATTTATCGGCTACTTCCACCATCAGCCGTGCTGCTTCTTCCGTAACGGTAGGATCATAATAGTTCTTCATCTTCGACCAGCTCGATGCCTGGAAGTTATTCAGCGAAGGACGTCCGCAGAAAATAGACTCATGAGGGCCTTGTTGGTTATTTCCGAAAGGACAGTTATAAATGGTATTGGCAAGCAAAGTCCATGCTTTTTCTATCTTCTCGTCTCTTACACCATAACGGGCAAAGAGATAATCTTTCAGCCATTCTTCTTTCGTGAATTTCTCCGGTCGCCAGGGAAGTTCGCACATCAGTTCAAACATCATGGGGTTATTCTCTGCACCTTCCATGGTCAGACCTATTCCTTTCAGGTGAACAGCTAACGGATTATTCTTAGTCAGGTAGAAATTATCGAGTAACTGGTCCATACGACCGTGAAGTCCCACATTGCCACCGAAATTGAGCAACATACAGAACAGCCAATTGTGCTGTTCATACCCCTTGTCACGCTTCCAGATGGAAGGGATTCCCCACATAGGACGACATTCACTGAACAGGTCCAGTATCAGCAGATCTCCATTCTGCATATTCTTTATCATCTCGGGACGAGGATTCTCTGTCCAGCCCTGCACTACCCAGGTGGCTTTCGGATTCACTTTTTTCATAGCCGCCATAATAGCTTTCCCGGCCGCATCGAAATCTACTGAAGTGGCATTCTCAGCTTCATGAAAAGGGTCCATAGAATAATAATCGACCTTGCCGAAAAGCTTCTCCTGTTCCTGATAATATAAATCGGCAATCTCGGCAAAGCGGACATCGGTAGGTTGCAGGAAAGCAGGACGGGTAAAGCCGTTCCATAAATCAGACTTGGTCAGGTTCAGTCCCAACTTCTCATCAGCATCGTGGGGAACCATACCTGAATATCCCGGAAACACAGGTTTAATGCCATATTCGCGCATACGCTTCAAAATTTTCTTCTGCAAAGCTTCCTGCTGTACATACCAGGAATCCGGATTAGGTCCGCCCCATCCTTCCAGATTATTCATTGCCCACCAGGCAAGAAAAGCAGGGCCGGCAATGAATCGGTTAATTTCATCTTTAGAATATCCCAGTTTTTGAAGCATATTGAACCAGATACATTCCTGGCCTACGGCTGCCAAAGGGAGATTGATACCATGTAGAGCCATCCAGTCTATTTCTTTCTCCCAGCGTTCCCAATCCCAAAAGGCCATGGTGTAGGAATAGGTACAATAATTGAAATCGTAACGGAGTGAGAGGGATGTTTCGTGACGCTCTTTTCGGGGGACAGGAGGAAGTACCTGCGGCAATTTCGCCTGCATACCATTCCATGACAGTTGGATACCGGCATAATATTTCAGATACCAGTTGATACCTGTCGCTATATTCACATAGTTATTACCCCGGACTACGACTTTAGTTCCTTTCTGGTCCAGTTCGAAAAAATCATCTGCACCTTTCTTGAATTCGATAACAAATTTCTTCGATGCTCCCTTATCAATTCTTTCGAGCAAACCGTTTATAGGGTTGGCTGATAACTGAACGGATAAGCCTACTATTAACAAAATGAGTAAACAGAGTTTGGTTTTCATGGTATTCATTCTTCTGGGTGATGTGCAAAAGTAGGCGTTTATTTTTTTATGTAAGGAGAAAATAGAAAAGTTTGGGACGAATATAGTAAAGAATGAGACAAATAGTGACGAGCTCGTCACTTTACCCCTTCTTCCCCAGCTTCGAGCTCGGCAAATATCCGAAGAACTCTTTGAAACACTTCGTAAAATATTTAGGATCGTTGAATCCTACAGCATAGGCTATTTCGGAAACATTCACATCTCCCGATCCCTCCTGTATCATCCGTTGCGCCACGTTCAGACGGTAGTTCTTCATAAACTGCCCGATGGGCTGCCCCGTCAGGTCCTGCATTTTCTTGTTGACCAATGTCTTGCTGTAGCCCATGTCGCGTACAAAGCGTTCCAGGTTATATTCCGCATCGGCATAGTGTTCCTTCATCAGGTTGACCGCATTCGTAATGAATGTCTTGTCTCGCGATTCTTCCTTTACATGCAGCTCTTCCACATTACTGCTGGATGAGAACATCTTCTTATATTTCCTTCGCAGACTCAGTATATTACGGATACGAAGCCGGAGCACTTCTTCATCAAAAGGTTTGCAAAGATACTCGTCCACACCTATTTCAAAGCTTCTTTTCTCTTGTACGTCCGAGCGAAGCGCCGTAAGCATTAGGAAAGGAATGTGCGAAGTCGCCAGATTCTCCTTGATACGGCGGGACAACTCCATACCATCCATCACAGGCATCATCAAATCACTGACTATTAAGTCGACGGTATGTTTCTGAACGATTTCAAGGGCCTCCTGCCCGTCACCTGCCTCAAACAAACGATAATCCCCCACAAGCAGTGTGCGGATATACGAACGCATATCTTTATTATCTTCCACAATCAGGATAGTCTCTTTCTTCTGGGTATCCTCCGGTTGCAAAGTATCCGGTAGATATACACTATCAGGCTGTACCCACTCCCCATTCGTCTCTACCCGTTCTCCGGGAATCAGCGGCATCAACATACGGAATGAAGCCCCCTGCCTGTGATTATTGCGGGCAAAGATTTCTCCGCCATGCAAATATACAATCCGCTTGCACAGGAAAAGACCGATGCCTGTGCCGCTCTGCCCGTAAACCGGATATTTGGTGCTCTTCTTAGACTGGTAAAAGCGGTCGAAAATCTTTTCCAGATCTTCTGCCACAAGGCCATGTCCCGTATCGCATACATTCATATAGAATAGTTTCTCCCCGTTCTTTCCTTTAACAGATGCCACAAATATGTCAATACGACCGCTATCCGGTGTAAACTTAATAGCATTCGAAACCAGATTCACCAACACCTTGCGCATATATCCTGTATCGATCATCAGAAAGGGATTCTCCAAACGGAAATAAGTACATATGTCGATATGCCTTTCCTTGGCAAAGACTCTGAAAGGTATCAGCAACTCAGACAAAAACTCGATAAAATTCGAGGAACGCTTATCCAGCACCACCTTGTCTATGTCCAGTTTCCGGAAGTCCATCAGTTCATTGACCAAGGAAAGCAAATACCGTGAATTTCGCTCGGCTATCTGCAACTGTGCCTTTACAGCCTCATCCTGCGTCTCCTTTAAAGCATGTTCAATGGGGCCATGAATCAGTGTAACCGGAGTACGGAACTCATGAGTGATGTTCGTAAAGAAAGCAATCTTCTCTTCCGTAATCTCTTTTACGTGTTGAGCCATGGTTTCCAACTGTTTGTTTTGGACAGCCAGTTCCTGCGTGCGCAGTTCCACTTCTTTTTCCAATCGCGCTTTCTGTTCACGATAACTCCGCATCTTCCGCTTATAGAATAAATAAATAGCAAGGCAAATAACTACGACAAGAAGCAGATAGAATCCAATGGATTTATAAAAATAAGGAGTGATCTCCACTTCTATGTCAGTTATTTCATCCGACCAACGCCCCAACTCATCCGTCGCACGCACTTGCAGGGTGTAGTTCCCCGGCGGGACAGCTGCATATCTTGCCATACAATCACCCGGTTGAGTTTCATTCCACTCTTCCTCGTATCCCTCCAGACGATAGGCAAAACGAATACGGCTGCTGTTTCCATAATTCTGTGTGGTAAATCCTACGGAGAAACGATTCTCCCTTTCATGCAGGAAAATACCGGAGGCAAGGGTGATATCCTTTTGCAGATAATCACCACTGGAAGGATAGATAATATTTCCTCCAATCGCCAGTGAAGAGAGTTTCACATGCGAATCCGCAGACGGCGAAGTTTCATTATCAGAATGAATAATGACCAGTCCGTCTATAGTAGCCATATAGATAAAGTCGTGCTTTGACGAATAATGGATGCCATTCCAGTAGAACTGAGTAGCAGGCAGGCCATCAGCCTGCGTGTAGTTACTGAATGTCATCGACTGGATATTCAGACGGGACACTCCATCATTCGTAGTCAACCACAAGTTTCCCTTCCCGTCTTCAGCCATACCGATAATTGTATTATTAGGCAACCCGTGACGTGTGGTATAGTTTTTAAAGACAAAATGATTATTCTTGTCACTCGTCAACTGATACAGTCCGCTTCCATTGCCACCCAGCCAGATAGTACCATTCTTGTCTTCCAAAATGCTATTAATCTTTTCCAGTTGTGTTGACTGTGGATTATCCAGTTTATACCGAAGATATTTATAATCAAAGCGCTTGTTCGACTTAGCAAAAGAAGCAAGGTCTACAATGAAGACACCTTGCGTGGTTCCCACCCACAAACGTTTATTTCTATCAATCAACAGGGCGTGAACCGCTTCGAACTCATTATCCGACTGATCGAATAACACACGGATGAAAGTATCTTTCCGCTTATCGTAGAAATGCACTCCACGTGTAGAGCCGAACCATATTCCGTGATTGATCACATCTTCACAGGCACTATTAATAAAGTCACCTTCCAATTCGGGAATATTCTCACGGGTATAGCGCTTAAAGGTACGGTTATTGGGAATATTCAGGTTCAGTTCGTTAATGCCCACACCCCAGGTATATGCCCACAAACGATTATCGGAGTCAATCAGCAGTCCGGTAATAGTGTTATTACTGATGGAAGTAATATCGTTAGGAGAAAAAAGATGATGGGCACAAGTCTTTTCCTCCTGATTCCATTTCATCAGTCCACGTTCTACTAATCCAATCCAAAGATTGCCGTCTTTATCTTCACCTACAGCATTAACAGGTGTAGGAGTATCTGTTTCTGTGACAGAAGTGCCGCATGTCCATAATTCTGTTTGCAAACGCTTCGGGGAAAGCAGGTTAATGCCTCCGGTTTCAGTACCCAGCCAGATGGTCTCTCCATCGGTGAACAGGCAGTTGATGGCATTACAGTTAATGGTTACTCCACCCCGGTCACTGGTCTGACGGATGAATGAAAAAGTATCCGTATCTTTGTTATACACATTCAGTCCATTCAGGGTAGATACGATCAGGTGTCCCCGTTCCGTCTGTTTGATATCCGTTATATAGGCTTGGCTCAACATTCCGGGACGATGAGTGGAATAGCGATACCTCTTCAGACTTCGTTCGGCATGATTATATCTGAATAGACCACGGTTAGAGCCAATCCACAAAGCATCCCCATCCGCCTGCATACAGGAAATCCGCCAATCTTCACTGAAAGAAACCAAACTATCGGACAAGATATCTGCCTTTAAGAGATGATCCGGTTGCTTCTCAACACGATATACCTGGTTGTCAATACCTGCACAAACTGTCCAGCCTATATCAAGAATGGCATGTACGGGAGATTCGCATTCGCTCTTCAGACGATACCAGGTCTTTATATCTCCCTGATCGTCCAAATCAATACACCACAGTTCTTTATTGCCGGAAATCCATAAATCTCCCTGTCTGTCTTTATAAATGGTACTAACGTTTTCATTCAATAACTTTTGCAGCGGACTATCCGGTGGAACAGGGAGTTTTACCAAAGCATAAGTATCCAGGTCGAGGATATCTATCCCACCTTCGGATGCAATCCACAATCGCCGGAAGTTATCTTCACAAATCTTATGGACAAAGTCATTCTTTAAGCGTATCGGTTCCGTTTGTGTACCATAATTCAGGAACTGATAACCATCATATCTGCCTATACCATAATGTGTGGCAACCCAGACGTACCCTCCGGAATCTTTAAAGATATCACTTACAAAGCTATAAGGCAGCCCTGCATTTTCAGTGATAAACTTAAAGTTGTACTGGCTGAAAAAACGATCCGCACTTTTCGGAAAAAGCGCCAAAACATGTATCAGACAGATGAGAAAAAGGAAAATACGTTGTTTCATTTCTTTTCGATTCGGATACGCGCGTCTACTGCAATCACATATTTTTCCGTTGCCAGTAGTGGGTTGATATCCATTTCCTTGATCTCCGTTGCAAAACGCAACAAAGTAGAAAGGCGTACGATAATCTCGGCGAATTTATCTTCATTCACCCCCTTTTGTCCGCGTGTTCCCTTGATAATTTTGTAAGCACGAAGGGAATGAATCATGGAGTAAGCCTCTTCATACGAAAGCGGTGCCAGACCGGAAGAAACGTCCTTAAGCACTTCCACAAAGATACCACCCAAACCACACAGCACTACATGCCCGAATTTCTCTTCATACTTGGCGCCTACGAAAAGTTCCGTACCCGTCAGCATCGGTTGTATCAGGATACCTGTCACTTCGGGAATCTGCATCATACGTTCAAATTCAAACGCCAGATGCTCTTCTCCCTTGATGTTAAGCACCACACCGCCTACGTCGGATTTATGAACAGGTCCCACCACCTTTGCCACTACAGGGAAACCCGTGCGACGAACAAAAGCCAGCACCTCGTCTTTATTGGCCGACACAAATTCTTCAACTATGGGAATGCCGGCAGCATGCAGCAATGCCTGTACATAATGGGGCTGAATATATCCATCTTCGGGGATAGAGTCTATAATACGACGAATACGCGGTACATCCACACCAAAGAGTTCGATCTCATTGGCGGCAGGCCGGGAAGCATTCATAATGCGAGACAATGCGGTACCCAATGTCACTTCGTCAGCAAAGTTCACATGGCCTTTAGCAAGGAAAGCGGCAACTTCCGCTCCGGCAGTATTGATGGAGGGAAGAATGGGAAAGATCGGTTTACTGCATGTCTGCATCTTCTCGTGCAACACGTCATACATCTCGAACATGGTAACCAGTCCCGGTGTCCCGAAGATAGCCAGAACAGCATCAATATTATCGAATTTCTCTTCACAATATTCCAGGCAAAGACGCAAATGGTCGGGAGTTCCCGTAGCCAGGATATCAATCGGATTTCCTACAGCTGCACCGGGGAAGAGTTTACTTTTCAATTCATCCACAACCGGGCCTTCCAGCTTGGGCACATTCAGTCCGCCTTTACTCAGCGCATCAGTCAGCATAACGCCCGGACCTCCGGCATGGGTAATGATGGCAAAATTCTTTCCTTTTAGTTCCGGCAGGGTGAAAATACAGCCTACCGTCGTCAGTTCCTCGCGCGAATAACAACGTACAATACCTGCCTTACGGAACAAAGCTTCCACTGCCGAGTCCGAACTGGCAATGGCACCTGTATGCGAAGATGCCGCACGACTACCACTTTCACTGCTACCTGCCTTGATGGCAGCAATCTTACAGCCTTTCTTTATCAGAGAGGATGCATGGAACAACAGACGGTCCGGGTCACCGATACTTTCAATATAGAGCAGTTTTATTTTAGAATCTTTATCTGCCTGGAAATTCTCGTCCATATATTGCAGCACATCTTCCACACCTATCTGCTTGGCATTCCCCACAGACCAGACAGAATTGAACTGCAAACCTTTTGTTACGGCACTTTCCAAAATGAAAACGGCAGTCGCACCGGAGCTGGATATCAAATCGACTCCTTGAGGATGCAATTGCGGAATGGGTTGACTGAACACACTATGATGCCAGGTATTCATCAGTCCGATGCAGTTCGGCCCTATCAGGGAAGCACCGTACTTATTTACCGTTTCCAAAATACGGTCTTCCAGCAGAGCGCCCTCATGTGTCTCTTCACCGAATCCGGCGGAGAGAATGATAAACGCCCGTACCTGCTTCTCAGCTGCAAGCACTTCCACGGCATCAGGACACATCTGTGCGGGAATAGCGAGTATCGCAAGTTCCGTATCGAGAATGTCCTTCACATCAGCATAAGCTGTTACACCTTGTACTTCTGTCTCTTTCGGATTCACGGCACGAAGTTCACCGGTATAACCACCATTAATAAGGTTACGCAGGATAGCGCCTCCCGGCTTGTGCACATTATTGGATGCTCCCACCACTACAATACTGGCAGGACGAAGCAATTGGTTTGTTATCATAGTCTGTTCACTTTAAGTTCAGGATACAATGTGACAAATATACGTCTTTTATGCAATCCTGCAATCGGAAAAGAAAAGAAAAATAGAAGTGTAATCGGGAAAGGGGGGGTCAAGTAAGCAGTCTTTTTGAATGGCAGAACAAGAGATATTGCAACAATTCAAAATAATTGTCAGTATTCCGTATAAAGATTTCATATATTTGAAGCCTCATTCTAAAAATGGAGACATAACGAAACAGAATTATGGACATCAGAGACAGAATACAACAACTATTAACCGCCATCAACCAAGGGGTTTATGAGAAGGATACGGAATTAGGCTTGTCATTATTGGCTGCACTGGCAGGCGAAAGTGTTCTTTTGCTGGGTCCTCCGGGGGTTGCCAAATCCATGGTGGCACGCCGACTGAAGGCTGCCTTCAAGGGAGCAAAGGCTTTCGAATATCTGATGTCACGTTTTTCTACTCCCGACGAGATATTCGGCCCTATCAGTATCAACCGGCTCAAGGAATTCGATAAATACGAACGTGCCATTGAAGGATATCTCCCTACGGCAAGTGTAGTATTCCTAGATGAGATATGGAAAGCAGGGCCTGCCATACAGAATTCATTACTCACCGCCATCAATGAGAAAATTTACCGGAACGGAGACAGAGAAATCAAACTACCGCTTAAACTTCTGATTGCCGCCAGTAACGAGTTGCCCGCGCACAGCGAAGGACTCGAAGCATTGTGGGACCGATTTCTGTTACGCATCATCTGCACCTGTGTGAAAGATGAAGCGACCTTCTACAACATGCTGCTCGATGATATTGATAAGGAAATAAGCATACCCGCAGATCTGCAAATCAGTGAAGAAGAATATGCAGACTGGCGCAGAAAGATAAACCAGGTTTCACTATCCACCGAAATACTACATTATATTACGAATATCCGCCATCAATTGAAACGTCTTCCGCTGGATGATGAAGACACAATTCGAAACGTATACATAAGTGACCGACGCTGGAAGAACATCGTGCAACTATTGAAAGCCTCAGCCTTCATCAACGGACGCACAGCCGTGAATTCGGCAGATTTGCCGCCTCTATACCATTGCCTATGGAACGAGATAGACGAGTGCGAGCCCATTCATCAATTAGTTCTCCGTGAACTGTTCACTTCCTGCCTTGAAAAAATGGAAGAAATCACCGAAGCGATTAAGAGTGATATACGAATCAGCCGGGTGCGCCAGGCGCTGGAAGATTTTAAAAACAATTGCTCGCCCAAGAATGACCTTGAAATTACGGATTACTTCTACTATCATGTAGCAGAACATGGCACAGGTCATACCTATATCTTCGCCGTAGACTATCTGGCACTGAAAGAGCAGAAGAGAGAGAATGCTCCGAGACAAGCCGTCATCTATCCCGATCCGTTGAATCCGGGACGCTCAATTATCCGTTGTTATCCGGGTGGAGCACCCTCAGGCGCAGTTCAGCAACGGGTAAACCTGTACAGAGAGGGAACAGAATACCTGTTAATAGATGGTGTGCGATATCCGATGACGCAAAATAATAAAGGAGAAAAAATGACTAAAGCATCTCACCAGTCCGAACAAACTTCCCAAAACCTGTTCGACAAACTGCCCCAGATCACCTCCCGCAATTACCGGGATGAACTGAACCGGCTCTTTCAGCATCTTCTCACCCTTACCAACTCCTTATGCACGGACAATCTGTTCGTCAGCCCCGCTGACAAAGAGTTAATCACCCGTTACTCGAACGAAGTGCTGAAAAAACTGCGGAACGTAGAAATCGAAGAGGAAAAGTTACAATTCAACTTGCGGCAATATGGCAGGGCTGAGCAAAAGGAAGTATGATATCCAGTTCTATGTAAAAGTAGTCGAGAAGTTCGTACAAACGGGAGAATGTGCCAAGACGCTATACGGTGAAACGGAAGATCCCCTGCTTCTCTATCTGCTGGCCATCATGAACGATCCGTCCATCAGGGTTCTGGTGCTGGGCGATGAGGTCCGTGCACGCATATTCTACGATATCACCACGCAATTTGTCTGGCAGTTTCTGGAACAAGAGAAATTTCAGATGCAAAGAGCACAATCCGAACTTGGAGAAATGGAAAGTGCCCTGAACTGGATTAAAGAAAAACGGGATGGATGGCAGGCCCTACTGAGAAAAATCAAAGATGACTATAAAGAGAATGCCTTCGATGAACCATTCTACGAACATATGTTCGGGGACAAAGACAAGCAACATGATTCCACCGTCTGGGAGAAGATGCTGAAAGACTGGGAAGATTCTTTTCAGCAGAAGCAGCAGGAACAGAAAGAGAAAAATCTGGATGCCAAGAAAGACTTTCTGGAAAAGAAACTGAAAACCAGCCTGAACAAGATACCGGAATACCTGGAAGAACACCAAGTGGACAAGGAGGAATTCTATCAGGCATGGAGCATGATGAACGGATTGTGGAATACCATCGATTTTGAGAATATCCGGAAGATTGTAAAACTGCAAAAGGAATACCCCGAACTGCTGAAGGTAGCCAACCGCATGGGAAGAATAGCCGACGATGAAGGCAGCAAACAGGTATATGTAACGGAAGGCAGTGTCTACAAACTGGCTCATTCCCAAAAGAGCGATATTCTGGGTGTCACCATCGGTAACGACCTGAACGCCCTGCTTCCTTCGGAATTGCTATATTATGCAGACAGCGAACTGCAAGATGTCTTCATGCTGAAATACTTCACGCAGAAGCTACAGACCTTCCGTTATAAATCGGAAATCATGCAGCCTTCCAGACGTCTGGAAGCAAAACCTGCAGTTCTGAAAGGGCCTATGATCGTATGCCTCGACACTTCGGGCAGCATGACGGGGAAACCGGAGCGAATGGCCAATTCCTTGCTGATAAAACTGATTGAAATAGCTGAACTTCAAAACAGGGAATGTTTCCTCATCACATTCTCCGTATCCACCAAAACCATTGACATACGCCGCGACCGGCTGAAACTGATGGAATTCTTCAGCCACCCCTTCACCGGTGATACGGATGCCACCCAAATGCTGAAAGACACTTTCAGAATGCTCGACGAGAACCGCTATATGAATGCGGATGTCTTACTTATCAGCGATTACCGCATCCCCAAATGCAAACCTGAGCTATTAAAACAAATGAGCGTACACCGGGAAAAGGGTACTCTCTTCTATGGTCTACAGATTGGCATTGCTCCGAATGAATGGACAGAGCATTTCGATCACATCTACAGGATAGAGTATCATGTAGATCGCAAATATTAAAGCCAATCTATCAGTTCCGCAATAACCATATTCCCATAAAACGGTCATAAACCATATATCCACCGGTCGATTTATAGACAAGTTCTTTCTCTACCAACGACTTCAAAGCGGCATTGACACTGCTCGGAGTTTTCAGCCCATGCCCCAAAATGAACTCTCCACTGTTGGGTGCCGTCACTTTCCCTTCATGCGCAATGGCTTTCATCAGTGCCAACTGATTGTCCGTCAACATAATAATCAGGTTCTGATAGACAGGTGTATTCTCTTCAAGAAGCCCCATCAGCACTTGCTCTGCCTGAGTGATATCTACAACTGACTCATTTCGCTCATACAACCGATTCAACATTGCCTGCATATACCAGGTATGTCCCTCAAAACGGGTATATATCCAATGAAATACAGATTTGTCCAACTCTTGCCCCCGCAACTCAAAAAAGTTCCTTGCAAACCGATAATAAGATTCTTCACCAATCTCACGCAGCACCATCAATTGCGTACTCTGATAGAAAGGACGCTTGGCGGAAACAAACATTTCCTGCATCAAATGCTGACTGCTACCTGCAAAGATGAAACGGACATTCGGGATAAACTGGATATAAGAGCGAAGCAAAGCCTCTGTACCTTCTTCAGGATAAGAAGTGATCTGCTGAAACTCATCAATAGCCAGATAGCAATTCCTGCCGGAAGCAGCCATATAGTCAAAGATTTCCTTCAATGTCTGTTCAGACTTGTCGACAACAAAGTCTAAGGTTACTGTAGGAACTCCCGTCAACTCATCTGCACTAATCACCGGTCGGCAAGAGCGAAAAAAAGAAGTCAGCTTATGCAAAGCACTTTCGCTGAGCGTATCAAGCTGCCCTAGTACGGTTTTTGCCAGCAAGCGAACGAAAGAAGCTAAATCGCGCGTTGCAAAAATATCCATATAGAAACTGACAACTTCCGGTTTCTCCTCTTGCAGGGTATAGAAGACATTTTTTATCAATCCCGTCTTACCCATACGCCGAGGCGCTATCAATGTCAGATTCCGTTCATTCTCCAAAGCCGACAACATCTGTTGTGTTTCAGCTTCACGGTCACAAAAATAACGAGGGTTCGCATAACCATACACTAAAAAAGGATTCCGGGGTTGCATCTTCTGAGGTTTCATAAGCGGCATTACATATTTTACGTTACACTTTTTATGTAACACAAAATACGGAATAAATATCGGATAAAGCAAATGAGTACAGTTTTTTAACACCGTTGTACTCTCAAAACAATCTGATCCCTAACCTTGATTGACTCAGAAATACCGGGATTTACACACTAGGACCAATATGTTAATAAGATATAAAAACTACATATTTCATTGCAATATGTCTACTTTTTCCCATCATTGAAAATCAGGTCCCCTCTCAGAAAGTCACTTCCAGAAAAATAAAACTTTAATTTATCAGAATCACATCATCCGTTTGCATGAAATAGATGGTCTATTCAGCACAATTACATGATTTATTTTACCCAAACAGGCCATCTATTCTACCCTAATCGATAATGCGATTTGCAGAAGGGCTACACCCTTTGTCTCATAAAGCTACACCTTAATCACCAGAAGGTGACGCCATCACTGAAAAAGGGTGTAGCTCTTCCAAAAAGTGACCGATATTTTTCTATTTGAAAGAAGACAAGCAACGGATTTGAATAATCATTGTTTAACAAATGCGAGAAATACGCAATCAATAAGAATCAAATAAGAACGAATTAGCTTCTAAAAACACGTTTTCTATCATTATTATAAGTCATACGACATTTACCTAACAGGAAATCCTTGCGTTTTTTTTCGCAGCACGACACTAGGGTATGAAAGAAAGAAACCTCAGACATCATGATTTACATTTTGTCATTTTGATCAAATTGATCAAATCCTGTAAGCGACTTATGAGAGATATTACCGAAAATCAGATACTGACTTCCTTACGAACTTAAATGAGCCGGAAAGAAAGCAAATGGGTAGAGTATATTTCTCTGGAATTAATTTCCCCCTTTTAAAAACATTTTTCCGCCTTCTACCATACCCTTTCCCTACTTTTGTGTACAGTAACAACCAAAATTCTATTATAATGAAGAAGACATTATTTACCTTGTTATCCACTTTGTTTTGTATTTCGGTTCTGGCACAATGGAAGCCTGCCGCTCAACAAAAACCAGCCTACCACTTTCGATACTCGCCTTTTGGAAAGGAATATCAGTCTCCATATACAAATAAATTTGGGTATTATTTGCCAGACGCTGGAAACCGCTTATATTTCCTTCACCGATGATAGGGATGTCCCCAAATGCTGAAAGGCACCTTCAGGATGCTCAACGAAAACCGCTATATGAATGCGAACGCCTTACTTATCAGCGATTACTGCATCCCAAAATGCAAATCGGAGTTGTTAGAGCAAATGAGCGTACACCGGAAAAAGGGTACTCTCTTCTATGGTTTACAGATTGGCATTGCTCCGAATGAATGGATGGGGCATTTCGATCACATCTACAGGACAGAGTATCATGTAGACCGTAAATACTGATAGTAGCCTATGCATCTTCACTTTTTATCCCTTCAATTAAGAGGGCTATTCTTTTCGCTTTTTGGAGGAAAATTTTCTCATTTACCCTTTTTGAAAGAAACATAGATATTCAATTCACCTATCCCCACTACTTTTGCCATTCAATAATAACAATTATTCCATTTATAAAAAATCAGAGGAAAATGAATATCAAACATCTTTCAATCATTTTATTGAGCCTGCTTTACACCCATGAAGCCATCGCTCAGAAAAAGACAGACTGGCGCCCGAGCTGGCAGAAGTATGACACCCAAATGCTCACTCCTTGGGGTGAAAAGTTAGACCCCACTAACGTACTTCCCGAATACCCACGCCCCCAGATGGTACGTGACGAATGGAAGAACCTAAACGGACAATGGGAATTTCAAGAAGCTATGGAAGGAGATTTGGTTCCTTATGGTAAGAAACTGAAGAGCCAGATTCTCGTCCCGTTTTGTTGGGAATCTCCTCTATCTGGTATCAGAGAATTCTACCAACGCGGCTGGTACCGACGTACATTTACAATCCCTGAAAGTTGGAAAGGGCAACAAGTGCTGCTCAATTTCGGAGCTGTTGATTGGGAAGCAACCGTGTATATTAATGGCACATGCGTAGGCAAACATCAGGGAGGTTTCGACGCCTTTTCATATAATATAACTCCTCTATTAAAGAAAAGCGGGGCAAATGAAATTATAGTTCATGTATATGACCCCAGCAATCGGGAAGCAATCACTACCGGAAAGCAATACCATCAATATAACGAAGAGCCTCAGTGGTGCCTATACTCTACCTGTTCTGGCATTTGGCAAACGGTATGGCTAGAACCGATTCCGCAAGAATCTATCCAATCCATAAAAATTATTCCCGACTTAACAACAGGAACTTTCCAGGCAAAAGTATCACCCACTCACAAAGGAGAATACCGCACAGAAATCATTATTCTGGAAAATGGTAAAGAAGTAGCCAAAAAAGAAGGGAAAGCCCTTTCAGATTTATCAATAACAATTGCAAATCCACACCTCTGGTCACCAGAAGACCCACACCTTTATGACGTAGTTATCTTACTGAAAGATAAGGAAGGAAAGGTACTGGATGAAGTAAAGAGCTATACAGCTATGCGTTCTGTCGGTCTAAAAAGAGTGGGAGATATTCCCTGTCTCAGCATAAATAACGAAATTCAATACCAATTAGGGCCACTCGACCAAGGGTATTGGCCTGACGGATTTTATACCGCACCTTCGGATGAAGCCATTGCATGGGAAATCAAGGAAATAAAAGACTGGGGATTCAATATGATCAGAAAGCATGCCAAACTGGAGTCGGACCGTTGGTATTACTGGTGTGACAGATTAGGTATCGTAGTTTGGCAGGATATGCCCTATTGCGGAGACGTGCGCAACGATGAACAGAAAATACTTTTTGAACAAGAACTTCAGCACATGATCACACAACGTTGGAATCATCCTTCCATCATTATGTGGACCGTATTCAATGAACATTGGGGATTATACGATGTAGAACGGCTGACCAAAAGTGTCATGGCAATGGATCCCTCACGTTTGGTGATGGGAAATAGCGGAATCGATGCCAAATGGCCGAAAATAGACTATGAAGTAGGGCATATCAAAGACAATCATTCCTACTTACCACCCACCCTTCCTCTAATATCCGACAGAAGAGCAACAGTAAACGGAGAGTACGGAGCTTTGGGATATGACATCAAAGGACACCGCTTCAGCGATAACGGCAAGTATATGCACGCTTATTATAAGGATAAAGAAGACAAAAAAGAAGCGGCAACCACAGAATATGAGGAGTTCATGAAAAAAAACTATGAGTATATTCGTAGCGGGTTGAGCGGTTCCGTCTACACTCAATGGACAGATGTCGAAAATGAGGTAAACGGACTTTATACATATGACCGCAAAGTAATTAAATTGGATAAGGAACGAGTGCGGGCAGCAAATAGACACGCTTACAAAATGATAAAGGAACGTCCTTGGGCAAAATAAGCGAACCGGAAAGAAAGCAAATTGGTAGAGTATATTTCTCTGGAATTAATTTACCCTTTTTTGAAAATATTTTCCCGCCTTCTACCATAGCCTTTCCCTACTTTTGTGTGCAGTAACAACCAAAATTCTATTATAATGAAGAAGACACTATTTACCTTGTTATCCACTTTGTTTTGTTTTTCGGCCCTGGCACAATGGAAGCCTGCCGGAGACAACATCAAGACCGTATGGGGAGAACATCTCACAACAGACAACGTATGGAAGGAATATCCACGCCCCATCCTGCAACGTGCCGAATGGCTAAATCTGAACGGCTTATGGTCCTACTCTATCAAACCACTCAATGAAGGCCAGCCAGACACCTTCGATGGAGAAATACTCGTCCCCTTCTGTGTAGAGTCGAGCCTTTCAGGAGTACAAAAGACATTGACGGAGAATGATATTTTATGGTATAAACGCCAATTCACAGTACCCAAAGCATGGAGTGGCAGGCAGATTCTGCTAAACTTCGGTGCGGTGGACTGGAAAGCGGAAGTTTTCGTGAATGATGTATATATCGGCACACATACCGGCGGATTCACCCCTTTTTCTTTCGACATCACACCGGCACTGAAACCAGCCGGCAATAAGCAGGAAATCGTAGTGAAAGTGTGGGATCCCACAGACAAATCGTACCAGCCGGTAGGCAAACAGATGCGCGAACCCCATTTAATATGGTATACAGCAGTAAGCGGTATCTGGCAAACCGTCTGGATAGAACCTGTTGCCCCGCAGCATCTCACCTCCATTGAAGGAGTAGCCGACATTGACGCCGGGACACTGACCATAAAGACGAACGTAAAGAACGGAGAGAACAGCTATTTGCAAGTCATCCTGAAAGACGGCGACAACATCATTAGCACCGCCAAATCAATAGCCGGCCCCGACATCACGCTGAAGATAGACAATCCCAAGTTATGGGATACGGATTCCCCCTTCCTTTACAACCTGGATGTAACCCTCTATACTGATGGCAAAATAAGCGACCGGGTGAAGTCGTATGCCGCCATGAGGAAATTTTCTTCTGTCAGAGATAAGGATGGAATCATGCGTTTCCAACTCAACAACAAGGATATTTTTCCTTTCGGACCACTCGATCAGGGATGGTGGCCAGACGGACTCTACACCGCTCCGTCGGACGAAGCTATGAAGTTCGATATTGTTCAGACCAAAGAACTGGGCTTCAATATGATTCGGAAGCATATTAAAGTGGAACCAGCACGCTGGTACACCTATTGCGATCAGATTGGCTTGCTTGTATGGCAGGATATGCCTTCGGGTGACGGATATCCGAAATGGGAATCGCAGGTGTTCGGTGGCGGTGAAGATGTAGCACGCACGCCCGAATCGTATGCCAACCACAAAAAGGAATGGCGTGAAATTATAGATGCACTCCGTTCATACCCCTCCATTCAGACTTGGGTGACGTATAATGAAGCATGGGGACAGTACAAAACAGAGGAAATGGCCGCATGGACCAAAAGCTACGATCCCACCCGTTTGGTAAACCCTGCCAGCGGCGGAAATCACCGGGATTGTGGAGACATCCTGGATGTACACCATTATCCTGAACCCAAGTTGCCATTGGCACTATACGACCGCCAGCGGGTCAATGTCATCGGAGAATTCGGAGGTATCAATCTCAAGCTAAAAAAGAATACCTGGATATGCGATCCCAAGCTCTTTTGGGATGATGGTAAGATTCAGAATGGAGAACAATTGACAAACCGTTATCTGGAATACATGGAACAGTTGGGGAAGATCATTCCGCAAGGAGTGTCGGGCGCCGTCTATACGCAAATCACAGACGTAGAAATGGAAGTGAACGGAATCTTCTCTTACGACAGAAAAGTGCTGAAATTCGATGCCAAACAGATGCGCGAAGCAAATCTCCGGATTTCAAACTGGTTCAAATAAGCATGAAGGAAAACAATAAATAAACGTTTATCTTAAATATTTGATATATGGAAAAACTCAGCTTTAAATTACTGGCAATCCTGATGATTGCCCTTTCAGTGGCCCTCTTCTCTTCTTGTACCTTCGAAGACAGTGTGGCGAAATTTGTACCCGATGATCCTGACGCCGTGATAGAAGAACCGGAAGAAGACTTCGGCACTCCGGACGGAACTTTCCTCTATATGATGGGACCGGGATGTAGTGCAGGCTGGAATACGGATGACGCCATCCCATTCCCCAGCATTGGCGACAAAGTCTACAGACTGGACGACGTAGAACTTCTGGCCGATCAAGGCTTCTGGTTTGCCGATGCCGCCGGACAATCCTGGCCGGCCTACGGCAGCGAAACCGGAACGGACATGAACATCAAACGCTATGAAACAGAATCGGACATGACCTTCAAAGCAAGTGGTGACGGTCTTTACCGCGTCACTGTCAACCTGAAGACAATGAAGCTGACTTGCAAGTTCACCGCCGCCATGCCTGTGTATGGCAATCGCTTTTGGGTGAGCGGACCGGGATTACGAGGCGATTACATCACTTTCTCCCCTATGGAGACTACCGATCACAACATCTTCACGTGGGAAGGCCATCTTACCAACAGTGGTGTCGACTTCTTCCCGAAAAAGAATGACTGGTCGGGCACGTACGCCAAGGACAATGCTATCGATGCCATAATGGATGAAGCTAATCAGACCGCTACATACACCACCACTAATACAGATAATGAGAAGAGCAGCTTCGGCGCTCCTTTCGGTGCCGGTATCTATCGCATCACTTTCAATCTTGCCGAAAAGACGGCTGTATTTAAGGTCGTATCCTTGGATGAGCCTTCTACGGAAGATCCCACTATGTATATATCCGGTGCACCCTTTGCAGGAGGCTGGTTTGGCACCCGCGAAAAGATGACTTTAGTATCTGGCACGAAAACCCAATTCACATGGACGGGTGAAATGAAAGCTATAGACCTCATGGACTTCAAGTTCTATCCGGATGCCACGGACTGGGGAAGCCCGACCACACAGGCTTCAGTTATATCAGTCGAGTCACCCGTAGCACGATACAAAGTAAATGTGGGAAGCGATGGCGACGGCTTTGTACTGCCTTTTGGCGCAGGCAACTACCGCATAGATCTGGACACGGAAGCCGCTGAACTGGTGATAACGCTTCTCGACGCTCAGAAATGATAACCTTTAAATATAATAAAGCATGAAAACAAAAATTCTTTTAACCCTCATAAGTGTGCTGTTCCTGACTCAGTTCATCATGGCACAGACTGCTGCACAAACTCTGAAAGGAAGAGTAGAGTCCACTACCGGTGAAGAACTGATCGGAGCATCCATCCAGATAAAAGGTTCCGGGACAGGAACCATCACCGACACGAACGGTGACTTCACCCTAAAAGTGCAGTTGAACGATATTCTCGTGGTGAAATACATCGGTTATACCGATAAGGAAATCACTGTGAAATCTTTTGCGCCTCTGAAAGTAGTGCTGGTCGAGGATGCCGAAACTCTTGAAGAAGTAGTGGTAGTGGGCTATGGAACCACCCGGCGGAAAGAGATAACAGGCTCCATCACCTCCGTGAAAGCCGAAGAACTGAATATGGTGAATGCGCTGAGCGTAGACAACGTGCTGCAAGGCAAGGCAGCGGGTGTAGTCATCACGCAAAACTCCGCACAGCCTGCCGGTGGGCTCTCGGTATCGGTACGCGGTGGAGGAACCCCGCTCTATGTCATTGATGGAGTAGCCATAACGGTTTCTACCGGACAATATGCCGGTAGTCCCACAAGCGACGGACGCGCCAACGGAGACGGAGTGGACAGAAGTCCGCTGGCCTCTATCAATCCTAACGACATTGAATCCGTAGAGGTACTGAAAGATGCTTCTGCTACGGCCATATATGGTTCTCAGGCAGCAAACGGAGTAGTGCTCATTACCACGAAATCGGGTAAGGAAGGCAAAATGAAGGTGAGCGTATCTCAAAACTTATCTCTTCAGAAAGTAACCAAGAGATGGGACATGATGGGAGGAAGCGAATATATGATGAGCCGCAACCTCGCCGAAAGAGAGTATTGGCTGTACAACAACCGCTATGCCCCGTACGGCCCTAAAGAAAACGTAGCACCGGATTCTGGCTGGGCCACCTACTTCACGGACGAGCAGATAAAGAACGCACAGACTTACGACCATCTCAGTGAACTGCTGCGAACCGGTTTCACAACAGATACCAACGTTTCACTTTCGGGTGGTTCAGAGAAATTCAATTACTATACCTCATTGAGCGTATACAGCAACAATCCAATACTGAAGGATAACAACTACCGTAGATACAGCGGCCGTATCAACCTGTCCTGGAAGATGACGGACTGGCTAACCTTCAAAATCAATTCAAGTTATTCGCAGCAGGAGTCCGACAACCCCTCTGTGGGCGGCAGCACAACGAACGCCAATACACAACGGCAGACCGGTGCCGCAATGATGTACGCTCCCTACCACAGTCTTTACGCTTACGACGGTACTCTGGCAGGCAGCGACGACGCCCTACTCCCCAATCCGCTCGCCTGGCATTATATGGATGACCATACCACCACCAAACGCTTCATGGTATCCCCCACCCTGGAAGCCAAACTGATGAAAAACTTGAAACTGACCTTGACGGGAGGTGTGGACGAACTGCATTCCGTTCGCGGAGCTTACTCACCCAGCATCTCAAAGATGCCCGAAAACTCTACTTACGATAACTATGGTGGATATTACTACTCAGACAGCTTCAACAGCAATCTGGAAGCATTTGCCAATTATGACGTGACGTTCAACGAAAAGCATCGCCTCTCTGTGGTGGCAGGAGCGGGATACTACTTCCAGAAGACCATCGGATTCAACGTTACGGAAGCCGGATTCTTCTCGGACGTATTCGGCAACAACAATCTGGGTGCGGTGACCGACCGTTCGCTGGGCTGGTCAGGTTCCTGGCGATGGGAAGGCGTACAACTCTCACAATTCGGCAGACTGAACTATACGTTCCTGGACAGATACATACTGGGATTCAATATCCGCCGTGACGGTTCCAGCGGTTTCCCCGCCAAGCACAAATGGGGTGTATTTCCGGGTGTATCAGCCGCATGGTTGGTGAGCAGCGAACCTTTCATGGCTAACAACTCCGTATTCGACCTGCTGAAGGTGCGTGTAGGATGGGGTTCCGTAGGTAATGCAGGCGGAGCCAACGGTGGCAGAGACCCGTCCTTGTCCTATTACGGACTGAACAGCGAATGGCTCTATAAGCTGGGAGACAAACTCTATAATGGTGTAGGTATGTCTACTTTAGGAAACGAAGACCTGAAATGGGAAACAATTACCACCGCCAACATCGGTGTGGATATGGCCATGTTCAAGAACCGGTTGAATGTCACCCTTGATCTGTATAGCCGTACAAGAAAAGATATACACTCGCAGATAACGCTTGCACCAACGGCTCCCGTGGGAAGTTACACAGCCAATGTTGGTTCGCAGGTGAGATACGGATACGATCTGGACATAAAGGGAACTATCATCGAGAAACGCGATTTCAAATTGGGTGCCTACTTCAACCTGAGTTGGAGCATCGGAAAATGGCTGAAGCGTAATCCGGAAGATATAGCTAAACTCTATGAGTGGGAAAAGGAAAAAGACTGGTTGGGCGTTTCTTACGGTTGGAAATCTGCCGGGTTATTCCAAAGTTACGAAGACGTTCAGGCATGGAAGTCACAAGGGAATGTGCTTCAGCCGAACGCTACCGCCGGACAGATAAAGTATCAGGACATCAACAACGACGGTGTATTGGATGCCAAAGATGTAGTTCGCCTGGGCATTGACAATCCTTATTTCTTTGGTTTCGGAATTGATATGAGTTACAAGAACTTCGACTTGAATGTAGGTACATACGGTAAGTTCAACTACTTCTCGTGGAATGGCTGGTCCACCTTCTCCAGCATCTCCACCCTGCGTAGCGGAAACAACCAGAGCAAGCATATCTCAGAAGTTTGGACCTCATACCAAACAGACGGCAACCTGACAGGAATTGCCACCGCAGCCACTTACACCGCCCATGGTGGCGACGACTACAATCGCCGCAACACCTACTTCTGGCGTATAAAGAATGTAACCGTGGGCTATACCCTGCCGAAAATAAAAGGATTAGGGAACTGCCGTGTCTATGTAGACTTTAACAATCTGGGCACACTGACAAACAACTGCGGACTAGATGTCGAGATGGAAAACAACGCATCTCCCTATCCTATCCCCTTCACCGCTTCTTTCGGTTTTAATTTGAACTTCTAATACGATAAGGTTATGAAAAAATATATACTGACTGTTTTAATGGTATTGCTTACCCTGCCTACCTTTATCTCTTGCGATGATATGCTGGAGTCCCGTAGCTTCGGAGATCTCTCGGAAAACGATTTTCCTAAGACGGAAAAAGACTTGAAGACACTACTCGCAGCCCTCTACACCGGATTCACTTCCAATTGGGATGCCATGCACGGTTGGTCTACCTACAGCCGGATGAACGGCTGGTGGGATGCCAGCGAGTCGTGCAGTGATGAAATGTGGAACAACTGGTTTGGCGAATGGCGCTTCGGATGGACTACCGCCGGATTCGGGCATTACGATGCAAATTTTGCCAAGTTCAGAGACATAACTATTGCCACCAACTACATCGACCTGGTAGCTCAGGCCGAAATGGACGATAATTTCAAGAAGCCGGTTATCGCACAGATGAAGTGCCTACGTGCCTGGATGATGTGGTGTCTGTACGACTGGTACGGTCCACTCCCGGTAGTACTGGATGCCGAGAAGATTTACGCTCCGGTTGAACCCCGCCCCACAGAAACGGATTACATCACTTGGATGGTGCGCGACCTGGAAGAAGCAATTCCCGATCTGCCGGATATGACGAACGATGATAAATCGAAATGGGGCGAAGTAAACAAAGGCGTTGCCTATATGCTACTGATGAAAGCGAACATGAACTGGTACAAATATACCGAAGCCGAAGGCAGCAATGTTCTGAGCCTCGCCAATGCCAATAAATATGCTGATTTGCTGATGGGAATGGGGTATCAGTTGCAGACAGACTATACAAGCATCTTCAACGTAGAGCGCAATCATGAAGTGATCTGGGCCTGCACGCACGACTTGTCCATCGAAGAAGGGACCGGCTGGTATATGTTCTTCATGCCGGGCTCCATAAAGAACCTTACAGCCAATGGGGTAACCCTACCCAATGGAGGTTGGGGCGGTGCCGTGGTACGCTGGGAAGCTTATGACAGGTATCCCGCCGGAGACAAACGCCTGGCATGTCTTGCCAACGGTTTCTCGGGCATCGACCAGGGAACAGGAGCGGCAGTTTCGTACACCTACAGTACGGAAGACCGGCTAGCCGGGAAACCAGCTCCGCATGCCTATCTCACCAATGGAGCGATTCCTACCAAATATCTGTATGACCTTGCCGTGACAGGCGTAGATAACTTCGATCTGGTAGTGATGCGCTATGCGGATGTACTACTGAGCAAAGCCGAAATCGTATACCGCACAAGCGGCATCAGCGCTGCCCTTCCTTACTTGAAAGAAGTCACCGACCGTGCAGGCATCACCATTCCGGCTTCGGCAACCGCCAGCAATGCAGCTTTCGAACAGTATCTGCTCGATGAAAGATCCCGTGAACTCCTTCTTGAAGGTTGGCGTCGCCAGGATATGATTCGCTTCGACAAGTTTATCTCCTGGGGAAAAGCACAAAACTACACAGCCTACTCGCATATGGTTCGCTTTCCTATTCCGGAAGAAGTGATCCAAGCAGCAGGAAAAAATGCATCAGGAGAGAATATTATTGACCAGAACGAAGGATATTAATAACTTAGCAGCAAATTATGACAAAAGCACTGTTTACACTCATTATTGGTATGACAGCTATAAGCTGCACTGCCTGTTCCGACTCCAACACTCCCGAAATACCGGACACTCCGGTGGGAGTGGAAGGCGCAGTCGTATTCAATAAAAACAAAGTATTGCGAACCTTCGAAACGAACCCTTCAGGAATGAACCTGAACTATTTCGTAGACGATGACAAGAATTTGAATCCTACCCATCCTCTGGCAGAATCGCTCAAAAAGATGGGCGTAAAATATCTGCGCTATCCGGGAGGTGACAAGTCGGACAACAACTTGTTTGCCGAATATCCTTACACCAAGGTATCACCCGGACTGACAAGACATGGCAAAGGTACGTCTATGGGGCGCGAATGGTTCCTAAATGAGCAAGAGGATGACTTCCGTTTCGATCCGCTGGACTTCGACGAATTTATGGCATTATGCAGGGAAGTAGGAGCCGAACCTATCGTAGTGGTTCCGTGTGACTCACGCAACGCTTATCTGTATCGAGACAATCCCGCAAAAGCGGCAACGGTAACCCGTAATCTTTCGGCACAGGAGCTGGAAGAGCATGCAGCCGCCTGGGTAAAGTACGCCAATGTAACGAAGGATTACCACGTGAAGTACTGGATGCTGGGCAATGAATCGTGGCATGCCGGAGTACAATGGGCTGAAGGTGGACGCTACACTGTGGACGATTATGCCGAGGATATCCGTAACTTCTCAAAGGCCATGAAGGCGGTGGATCCGTCTATTCTGATTATTCCCAATACTTCGTGCGAGACAGAAGATTTCACCAAAGCACTCTTCTCTAAAGCCAAGGGATACTTCGATATGCTATGTATCAGCAATTACCCGGCACGATTCAAGAACGGGTATACCGATTACGTGAACCGGAAGCACGACGTGCTGTTCCCCTACACCGGTGTAATAGAAGAGATAAAGGCTTACGCTCCCGCAGGCCAGAAAGATATGCCGGTAATCGTGGCCGAATATGGTTCATACGACTGGTGGGAAGGTTGGGGATTCGGCGGCGACATGGGGCATGCGCTTTGCGACCACGAAATGTTTGGACGTATGCTTGAAGAGCCACAGTTCGCATTCGGCTGTTTCTGGACCACACGGTGGTATTACGAAAACATGCCCGGATCGGGCTGGGCAGAATTCAACTGCCTGGACAACAACAACAATCTGCGTATATCGGGCGAGATGCTGGCTTTCTGGGGACAATATTTGTATGCCGACATTATAGAAGTGGAGAGCGGAGTGAAACAAGTAATCGCCTTTGCATCCAGCGATAAGACTTCAGGAAACGTTTATCTACACCTGCTGAACCAGAATGGAATAGCAACGGAAGTGACACTGAAAAGCCAGTCCGGCAATATCTCCGAAGTGACACAAGTAGGGACAATGTACGGTAAGAGTGACACTGACAGAGAACCGGTAATATCGCACCACAGTGTAAAGAGTGGAGAGAAAGTATCACTGAAGCCATACTCCTTGACAGTACTAAGAGTAAAATAATAACAAAAAACCTTACGAGTTTGGCTCGTAAGGTTTCTTATTACAAAACATTTTGCTGATGTAAGATCAGCCATTTACTACATCTGCTCAATTACTACTTATTGTAATAGTCTCATCCGCCATACCATCCGCAGAAACAATCAGTTTAATATCCCCTTGCCGGTCTTCCGATTTGATAATAACAAGACAACGTCCTTTCCATGCCTTACGCTGAGGCAATGTATAACTCTCCAGACTAACAGGATTCGCATTACCTACTCCAACAATAGTCCCTACACCTTTAACAGCGAAACGAAGTCGGTTCTCAGCATCCAAATCGCGCAATCCATCCTTATCCACCAATTCTACCGTGACGTAACATAGATCCTGTCCATCCGCCTTGATCTCCATGCGATCTGCCGACAGATGAATACGCTCCGCTTTCCCTGTCGTTCGGAGTACATGGCTCACTTGTTGTCCCTGCCGATACCCGATGGCTTTCAACTCTCCGGGAGCATAAGCAACCGTATAGGAAATCTTATTCTTGTCTTTTGGTTCCAACTTTCGGATGCCCTGCGAACAGCCGTTAAGTACCAGCTCTACACTATCGCATGAAGAATAGAGTTCCACTGTCATCGGCCGACCTTCGAATCCTGTCCAGTTCCACGAATCCGCCACATCATCATAATGCCAACGGCTCCACCCGATACGTTTCCTCATCAGCGGGTCGAACGACGGAACAGGGGTATGCACCACAGCGTGCACATTGGGAGCTTCCGACCAAAAGGCATCCCGGTAATAAGACTGCGGACGCTTCCAGCCACAAACATCAATGTCACCACAATACGCCAGGCTCCACGGATACACCTTGTCACTCTGCGGATACCCATGCCACCCGATGCTCGCCTCACCTATATAGTCGATAGCCGTCCACACAAAATCACCGATAATGGCCGGATTGGCTTCTACTGCCGCCCAGGCATCGTATTCATCCAGCGCATAAGATTCCGAACCGTATAACACCCGCTCCGGATGGTTCCTGATGTCCGTCTCATACTTATCCGTATACCCTCCTACGGCATAATTGTATCCGCATACATCTAGCGCATCGCAAAAGTCATTTTGCTTCTCACTCAGATTATTCATACCCGCCGTTATGGGACGCGTAGGTTCCAGCAGACGAATATAGTCCGCCATCATCTGTGCTACCCCTGCCACCTGTTCAGTATCCATGGCGGGAATCTCGTTTCCAATGCTCCACATTATAATGGATGGATGATTACGGTCACGTATCACCATTGCATTGACGTCCTTCTTCCAGTTCTCCTCAAAATAAAGATGGTAATCTTCCGGATTCTTTCCATGTTGCCACATATCAAAAGCTTCGTCTATCACCAGCAATCCCAGCCGGTCGCAAGCATTCAGAAAAGCGATTGACGGCGGATTATGGGAAGTTCGCACCGCATTGTAACCGCTCGCCTTCAGCAGTTCCACTTTACGCTCTTCGGCACGGTCATAAGCTTTGGCACCCAAAGGTCCGTTATCATGATGCACGCATCCCCCTTTCAGTTTCATCGGTTTACCATTCAGCACAAAACCTTCGCGGGAGTTCAAAGTGAAACTGCGGATACCGAATGTGGTCTCATACCTATCTTCCACTCTTCCATCCACTAACACTCTGGTTTGTGCCAGATACAGGGTGGGAGTCTCCACCGACCACAGCTTCGGAGAATCAATCTTCAGCTCCTGCTTGAATACCACCGTATTTCCGGAAGCAACAGGCAACGGTGTTTCCATTCTCCCCACCTCCTGCCTGTCAGCGTTCAATATGACGGTTTCCAAACTCACGTTCTCATCTGCGTTATAATCATTCCGCACCGAAGTTTCTATCGCCACCGTAGCCGATTGCTCCGACACCTGTGAAGAAACAATGTAAGTTCCGTCCGCAATCACGCGCAAAGGGTTCATGATCTCCAACCAAACATGGCGATAAAGCCCCGAACCGGAATACCAGCGGCTATTCTTCCCTTCGTTCTTCACCTGTACTGCTATCGTATTCTTCCCTCCGTATTGCAGGACATCCGTAAGGTCATAACGGAATTGTGTATATCCATAAGGATGGTTTCCAAGATGCGTGCCGTTCACCCATACATCCGTATTCATATAGGCTCCTTCAAAGCAGATCTCCACCCTCCGGTTCTTAAAACCGGCAGGTACATCGAACACCTTTCTGTACCAAGCCGTCCCACCTACGGTGAAACCGGAGTTGATGCCACCTACAGCCTCCGGATCGAAAGGCGACTCCGTACCTTCAACATCCTCTATGCTGAAATCGTGTGGCAAATCGATCATCCGCCAGGAGGCGGTATCAAATTCTTTACTCTCGGCACCGGAAATGTCTCCTTTGTGGAAGCTCCAACCGGAATCGAATAATTGTTTCTCACGTACGCACTGTTCATCCCCGCCTTTACAGGCTACAAGGAAAAGTGCCATAAAAAGGAACATGACTAAATTCTTCATCATTATCTATCTATTTTAGAATTCTACTTTATATACAGAAATGGAATAAGGAGCTATTTCTATACGTTCGCCCGCCACCGAAACCGGTGTGGCAAACACCCGGGGGGCAAAGTCATCCGGTGCCGTTCCCTCCATGGCTGCCATGCGGGTAATTTTCCGGAGGGTATGCCCTTTCATCTCCAGCAGCAGTTCCTGAGTCGCAGATTCCTGATTGATCAGATAAACATATGCGGCATTCTCCTTCCGGCTGTAAGTGGAATAGGATAGAACCGAGGAGGACCCGGAGGAACATTCAATCATTTCCGGATAAAAATAGTTAGCCCAAAAGGCTACGGAATACGCCATCGGATGGAAGTTGTTATCATTGTCCAAAGCATTGAAACCGGGCCATTGATTAGGTTCAAGCAGCCACCGGGTATTCCAGAAGCAACTAAAGAGCATCTTTGGCTGTTGTAGCAACTTGCCAAGTATATCAAAATTGCACATGACGTGTCCCATGTCACCGTCAAATCCCCAGCCGTCCCACCAGTCGAAAGGCCCATATTCGGCAACTATAATCTTCAGATTCTCTTTTTGCCACGGAGTTCCATACCGGTCTATCTGCTCCACGACACCCGTAAACGGGAAAGCCAGGTTATGAGTACCGGAAACCCAGTCCTTGTAGCCATTCTTGAACGTACGCACAGGGTAATTGCTGATGCATAGCAAATCGAACTTGCCACTTGCCTTCTCAAACAAAGCTTTTGAGAAATGCTCCACATCCGATGCTACATTAGGGATAATCTTAATCGCAGGATCCACCCGCTTCATCGCATCCGAGAAATCACAGATGTCATCAGCATAATCCGCTGCGCTGTATCCCTCTTCAAGCACGCCCGGATGCCAGCTTTCATTGCCCACCATCCAGTAGCGTATGTTATAGTCATGCTTCTTGTTGGCGTATCTCACCCACTCTGCTGCATGCTCTATCAACTGCTCACGGGTACTGATATAGGTAGCATTCGGAAATTTGTTTTTCCGGCTGTCGCATGGTACCACGATAACGGGCTCGCATCCGGTCTGCCTGCATAGCTCCATAAACTCATCAAAGTTCAAAGGTACATCCTTGAATTCTGATTCATTATTCTTCAGAAAAGCGCCACGCCCCATGGAGGTTCCCTTTCCCTTCCTGGATAGATGTGGACACGCCTCATTATAAGGAGGTACGGCAAACAGATTATTATCAGATTTATCACCTCCCGGATATCTCAGGAACTTAACCCCCATAGCACGGATAGTCTCTGCCAGAGTACGCGTCCGGTTACCTACCTCATCGTGGTCAATAAAGTAGTTAAGGTTCAAACCTACAGGATTATAATCATACCTGTTCAGAATGTGATCAGGATTCAGTCTGACAGTGACCACAGATTGTCCACCGGTTTCAGTTGCCTTGCTCCGTCCCGTCGTCAGACAGAGCAAGGCAAAGAGTAATAGATAGTGTTTTTTCATTTTACAATAGCTTTAAGTTTATACCCACTTTTTCTGTTTACAAAGTTAAGTGCCCGATTTTACATCAAAGATTAAGAAATTGGCAAAATCGAAGAAGAAAATATCACGCGGGGAATCTAAAAGAAAATATGCCAGATTGATCCTTTTTTCCACAAACTCCTTCTTTCATCCCAAATTCCCAAGAATAAATTTATCTGAAGCCTCACAAGTCAAATATATCATCATAAAGGAGGAAATTATTTTCATTACTGCAAATTTTCTGTCCCCAAGAATAACGACACCTTCTTTTTTTCCTATCTTCGCCCTACATCTAAATCATATCCAAACCATGAAACGCATCTGTCTATTTTTACTGATCATCCTTCATTTCAACCATTCAAGAGCCGATGTACATCTGCGATATGAAAAGATAGGTATGGAACAGGGGCTGCCGACTGTCGACCTCTATTGCATCTATCAGGACAAAGAAGGTTTCATCTGGTTTGGAAGCGGTGACGGTCTCTGCCGGTGGGACGGGTATGAAATCAAAGTATTCAAGTCCGACTACAACCACCCGGACCTGCTTACGCACAACTGGGTGAACTGCATCGCCGAAGATGCCGACAACAACCTATGGATAGGTACACAGTTCGGTCTGGATATCTTCGACAAAAAGACAGGTACAACCAGACACTTCTCCAAAAGATTACTGAGCAACCAGACCGTTTGCACCATTCTTGTCACCAGTAACAACGAGATCTATGTCGGGACAAACTTCGGCCTCAACAAATACAATCCGGAAACCGACGATTTCACCCATTACTACGCCGACTCCCATAAAAACTCCGTTTGCGGCAATGACATAAAAGCATTAATGGAAGACTCAAAAGGCGATATATGGATAGGAACATGGACCGACGGACTCTGTAAATACTCTCCCAAACAAGGGATATTTATCCATTATCCTAAAGTGAACGAACGGAATTCGGTGCATTCATTGTTCGAAGATAAGGACGGGAATATATGGTTTGGTTCCTGGGAATGCGGATTAAACCGTATCGTCAACCCTCAGGATCCGCAGAAATGCCGGTACATCACTTACAGGAATGCAGCCGGTAACCCGAATAGCCTGTCACACAACACAGTCTATAGTATAGCTCAGGATAACGTTTACGGTTATATATGGATAGGTACCCCGACCGGTCTGAACCTCATGACCGACATCCAAAAAGATTCATTCATTCGCTATGAAAATGCAGATTATGAGTTGAATGCCATCCTCCGAGACCAGGTAGGAATGATGTGGCTCGCCCTTAACGGCTATGGAATAAAGAAGATCCAGATGGAACCAGACAGAATAAGGAACTATTCCTTTGCAGCCATGAATCAACAGTTTGAAACAAACTCCATATTTGCCATCTATGAGTACCCCGACAACATATTCTGGTTAGGTACCAAACAAAAGGGAATCATCAAATACAACCGACGCACAAACACTTACACCAGTTGTCCGGACTTCGAGCGGGACAACTTCTTGAACCTGAAAATGAAGACCATTTCTTCGTTCCACCAGTTTCCCGGCGACAACCGTATCTGGGCTACCTCATTCTATTCGGGAATTTATATCATCGATGGAGACGGACTGCATGACCACTCCGTTCAGCGTATCTATCAAGCCAATACGCCCAACCTAGTAAGCGACAACATATCCACCCTTTTCATGGATAAGGACGGAAACCTGTGGATAGGTTCCCGAGGACTGAACATCTTCAATAAGAAAGACAGCCTTACGATTTACAGCATCGAAGACCGTTCCACCTACAATAAAATCGGCATACAGACGGATGACCGCACTTCCATACTCTCTATCATTCAAGACCGGAAGGGAAACGTTTGGTTAGGTACCGAAAACAACGGTGTGTATCGCGCCACTATAAACGGTAATTCTCTCCTGAACATTCGCTTTGAACCCTACAACCGTGAGAACGGTAAAATCAATAACAACAATGTGCAGCAGATTTATGAAGATTCCGAAGGAGAATTATGGGCAGCTACCAAAGGCGGAGGCCTGAGTCGATACAATCCAAACAAAGATGTTTTCACAATGGTTGGCAACATGAATGAGATTCCCGGAGACAATATCCTGAACATATTGGAAGATAAATTTAATAACTTATGGCTGAGTACGAATAAAGGGATAGTCAGGTACAACAACAAATTACCCAAGGAGCAACAAGTAAAAATATTCACTTCAAGCGACGGAATACAAAACAATGTATTCAACAGAGGCGCTTTCTTTAAAAACACCCACGGCGAAATGTTTTTCGGCGGCTATCAGGGCTTTAACTCTTTTTTTCCTGAGAAAATAAAGGAGAACAAGATTGCTCCTCCCATTGTGATTACGGATATCAAGATATTCAATAAATCAATAGAAGACTTCTCGAGTGAAGAACGGGAGAAAATATCCTCATTCCTCCCCAACTACAGTGATAAGGTGAAACTTACCCATCGGCAATACAATTTTCGGATTGAATTTTCCGGACTGGCATTATCCAACTCTGAAAAGAACAGATATGCCTATATGCTACAAGGGTTCGACACCGATTGGCAATACGTAGACGCCAATCACCGATATGCTAACTACAACAACCTGTCACCCGGCACCTACACATTCCTTGTCAAGGCCTCCAACGAAAGTGGAGTCTGGAATGATTCACCAAAGAAAGTACTGATAGAGATTTTGCCGGCTCCCTACCAGACCTGGTGGGCGAGAACACTGTATGCCCTGTTTATCCTCGGACTGATTTATCTTCTTTATCTCTTCGCCTCCAACAAAATGAAGATATCCAATGCTTTGAAAATGCAAAAGATGGAACATGAGAAGATGGATGAACTGAATCAGAGTAAGCTCCAATTCTTCACCAACATCTCCCACGAACTGCTCACTCCACTAACTGTACTTTCGTGTGCTGTCGATGAATTGAGCGAAGCACCCGGTCATTCGGCCAAGACACTGGACACGATGAGACTGAATATAAATAGGCTCATAAGACTTCTACAACAAATTCTGGAATTTAGAAAATCAGAAAGTGGAAACCTGAAATTAAAAGTCTCTCAGGGAGACGTTGCGCAATTTGTCCGTTCTTTGTGCAACGAAAATTTCAAACCGTTATCCGACAACAAGCACATCAGTCTGCAAGTAGATACTTTCCCGGAAAGCATTATCGGATGGTTTGATACGGACAAGCTGGATAAGATCCTATACAACCTCATCTCCAATGCCTTCAAATATAATTATGAAGGTGGCAACATATCCATAACTCTGCAAGGCATCAAAGACGAGAAGTCGGACAAATATCTGTTCATAGTTCTGAAAGTGAATAATACCGGACAGGGCATATCATCCGAAGCTCTTCCAACGCTTTTCAAACGCTTCTATGAAGGGGATTACCGCAAATACAGGACCAAGGGAACAGGAATCGGACTTTCGCTGACCAAAGATCTGGTGAACCTGCATAAAGACGGTGAAATATCCGTGCGAAGTGAGGTGAATAAGTTCACTGAGTTCACCGTCAAGCTACCCATCGCAAAAGAATATTTCAATCCGGAACAGATAGATGAGAGTATGTGCCAGGAAACTCCGGTTTATATGGAAGAAGGACATTATGAATATGACGAAAGCGAAGAAGAGAAAAACACTCTGTTAATCATAGAAGACAATGTGGAACTTCTGACACTGATGAGCAAGGTTTTAAGCAGCAATTATAAGGTTCTGACAGCCACGGATGGAGAAGAAGGTCTGGCTGTCAGCCTGACCGAAAACCCCGATCTGATCATATCGGACATCATGATGCCCAAAATGGATGGTTACGAGCTCTGTCAGGCTATTAAGAAAGATATCCGTTCCAGTCACATCCCGGTCATCCTGCTAACGGCCAAACTGGGTAAGAAGGCCAAGATAGAAAGTTTTGAGGCAGGTGCGGATCTGTACATCCCTAAACCTTTTGAAATGGAAGTTTTGAAAGCACAGATAAGAAGTCTACTGAACAATCGGAAGCGCGTGACGGAACGCTTCCTGACTTCTTTCAGCACCAAAGAGATGGCACAGGAGTTCACCAGTCTGGACGAACAGTTTCTAGATAAGGCAATGACTCTGATTAAAGATAACATCTCGAACCCGGACTTCAACTTGGCATTTTTCCAGGAAAGCATGAATGTGACAAGTTCTATGCTATATCGCAAATTCAAAGCACTTACCGGTATGCCTCCATTGGAGATTATCCGCAAGATGAGACTGGAAACCGCAGTCGAGATCATGAAGCAAAACAAATGTTCTACTGCGGAAATAGCTTATGCCGTGGGATATAATGATCCTAAATATTTTAGTAACTGCTTTAAGAAGGTGTACAAGATGCTACCATCGGAATATATGGATCAAATTCATTCTAAATAATAAAGTTTACTATTTAGAATGAATGTGCATTACATCATTAAAGCCAGTCCATCAGTTCCACCAGACTTTTCATCTGTTTCAATCTGGGATGAGCGAATGTATCCACCACCTCATGCTGCCACATCACCTCAAAAGGAATGTGTACCCCATATCCTCCAATAGCCAGTACCGGTTGAATATCGGATTTCAAGGAATTACCAATCATCATGAATTCTTCCGGAGCGACTTGAAGGATTTGTAGCAGACGGGTATATTCTTTCTCCGTCTTATCAGACATTATTTCAATATGATCAAAATAAGAGGTCAACCCGGAGCGGTGCAATTTACGTTCCTGATCCAACAAGTCACCTTTCGTAGCCACTACCAGACGATAACGGCCTTGTTCCTTCAGAGCTTTCAAGGTCTCTTCCACACCGGACAGCAACTCAATCGGCATCTGAAGTAGAGATTTACCTAAAAGAATAATCTGTTGTATCTGATCTGCTGGCACCTTCCGTTCACTCACCCGCAAAGCAGTCTCAACCATTGAAATAGTGAACGCTTTGGCACCATAGCCCAAACATCCCAGATTTTCCATTTCTGTTTTAAACAGTTCTACCGAAATCTCCTTTGCGTTACCATATTCACTTAATAGTTCCGTATACTTTTGTTCCACCTCCTGAAAAAAAGGTTCATTGCTCCAAAGAGTATCGTCTGCATCGAAAGCAATGACTTTAATAGTATGTTTCATTTCCTGAGTCTCCATCCGGTTCATTACATATTTTACATTACATCATTTATGCAATGCAAAGTTCCAAAGAAATTACAGATAAAGCAAAGGAGTACGGACTTTTAACGTCTTTATACTCTGAAATAAGAACAGATCAAAAGACTATCCAGCATAACCTGAGCCGTACTTGCTCCGTACCAACTCCGTAGTTTCTCCATATAGAGGTACCTCTGACCGAAGAAGGTACGGAGCAGGTACGGCCCAGATACGGTTCGGGTACGATTCGGATATGACTCACATCGAGTTTACACAAGACTTATATATATTTTAAAATATAGTTACATTATCATAAAGAAGTTTTATTATCCTGTTTTTTATAAAAAGCTACCTATTTTTGTATGTATTAAAGCATTAACAACAAAAACAAACGAATACATGAAACTAATCAAGCAATCACTTATCATTACCTTTTCACTATCGCGACTCCACTCATGTGAGCGTATATAAAACTCAAACTATGGAACACAGAATTAAAGAACTGGACTATCTGAAAAGCATCTTTATCCTCCTAATGATCGTTTTCCATCTGGTATACATTGGCGATAAGTATCCTTATATAAAGCAAATCGTATATACATTCCATATGTCCGCTTTCTTAATCATATCCGGTTATCTGGATAATGTTCAGAAAGACATCAGAAGTTTTGTAAGGAAACTATTCTGGATTTTTGTTCCATACATGTGCATGGAGGCAGGCTACGTAATTATGTCACATATCTTACCGGTCAGGGAAAGTATACCAGAAGTTACTCCAATTATATTATTACACAAGATATTTATAAAACCATTAGGTCCCTACTGGTATCTTCACACCTTGATTATTTGCAGTCTCCTACATTATCTGGCCTTCCGTTATACTCACATGAAAACAATATCACAGTTGATATTGCTTGGCCTTGGTTTATTTGCTACCGCATACTGGGGTGGACTCATAGTATTTGCCAATGCCATTTATTTCCTTGCAGGAATCATTATCAAACAAAGTAAATTACCATTCACTCAAATCTTTCAGCCCTCTTTTTTAGCCCTTATTCCTATTATGTTACTATGCTACTTCCCTGACAATCTGGACAGAGGTACATTAGCAGGCATTGTAATTACTTATCTGGTCATCATTACATCATTATATGCGCACAACTATCTGCCTAAAGATATCAAAGAATACTCTTATTTTATAGGCAGGAACACTCTTGTCATATTCCTGTTCTCCCCCATTTTTACAATTTTATGCAAGCGTTTCCTACCCTTCCTATTCTTTGATTCCACCGGAATGCTTTTCATGGTGATATCTGTCATTGTTACCATAAATGGATGTATAGCGATAGCATGGAGCATGGATAAACTGCACTTCTCCCGTTTCTTTTTTGGACAAGACAACATATTAAATTAACAGTCGCATAAACCCGATAGAATCTAAAAAACAAACTTAATATAAATATCATGCAAGAACGACAGAAAAACAGAAGATTGTATTTTGAGGAACTTTCCATAACAAGCAGGAAATATTACATCCCATATATATCAAAATACAAAAAGATTAAAAAGGGAATGAATATTTTAGAAATAGGATGCGGAGATGGAGGTAATTTATTACCTTTCACCGAACTGGGATGCAACACGACAGGAGTCGACTTATCAGCAGGAAGAATAAAAGATGCCATCCTGTTTTTTGAAGAAAGACAAATAAAAGGGAATTTCATTGCCTCGGATATTTTCAAATTGAAAGGACTTGAACATAAATTCGACTTAATCATTTGTCACGATGTTATAGAACATATAAAGGACAAAGCGACATTCTTATCAAATCTTCCCAAATACATTAATTCTGAAGGGATTATCTTTATGTCGTTTCCCGCGTGGCAAATGCCTTTTGGAGGACATCAGCAGATATGCAAAAGCAAAATAATTTCCCACTTCCCTTTCATTCATTTACTGCCAGCACCTATATATAAAGGCATTTTGAAGTTTAGCGGTGAGAGCACCGGTTGTATTGAAGAACTTCTCTCTATAAAGGAAACTAAAACCTCAATAGAGTTATTTGAAAAATTAGTGCATGAGAAACACATTACAATTATAGATAGGCAACTGTTCTTCATAAATCCTCATTATGAAATAAAATTCCGATTAAAACCCCGGAAACTGTATGCCATAATTGCCGGCATTCCATATCTGAGAAACTTCTTTACTACCTCATGCTTCTATACTCTAAAATGAAATTCTCCGTATTACTCATTCAAAGTAAACTGCCAGGCGCAACAGCAGCTATTATCGGTAATATCCGGATAGCAGCTAAGACATTCGCAAGTAATGCGTTCATCTATTGTTTTAGCAAAACCGCTATATTCAATTATACCTACCGATTTACAAGGATGATACTCCATCTGTTTTCGTTTGCGGGCTGTTTGCACATGACATTCAAGCGTGCGATACACCAAAGTTTTATTGTCTTTCCCCAGAATAATCTCATCATTATTTATATTCGCATAAAAACGTAGCTGCAAGGCTTTTGCCAAGCCCTCCAGTCCTGCATGTTCCGGCAATCCGAGGAATTGTTTTATTCTTCTCGCCTCTGTTATCGTGAAAGACTTCCATGCTTCCCTATCGTGATACATGGCTTCATCCATTCCAAATTTCCGTTCTATTGATTGAAACCACACCCCATCCATAGCCAACCAATTTTTGGAATAGGCTTCGATGAGTTTTATCAGTTCTTCTTTAGTGAGGGAACTTAAAAAGTTGTTTTGTTTCATTGCAAAAAAGATTCGTATAAATAACTATGCAAAATGGTTGAATAACAATACTGAATTATCAGACCAAGTATGCAAATGTATGAAATTAATCTAAAAATTAAAGAGTATTGCTTTTATACTTTGTGGAGACATATTCAGAAGCATTATTAAGATTCATTGTTAATTAGTGAATGTCAATGCTCTAACATCTCAATTATTGTCGGAGATTTTAAAATAACAATTTTGCGATTATCATCAGTAAGTGCAGAGTCCCAGAACAATAAATTGTCAGATAATAAGTGTAAACAACGACAAGTAACACGAAAGTCGAAAAAACGAATTTCACTCTTCAACTTCAACAAAAGTTTATTACCTTTGTATGCTAAATAACACTAACGACTAAAACAACACGCGTATGAAATGGCCTGAACCGCTACTACTAATCATTCTCTTACCACTTTACTTCCTCTCCTGTGACAGTAAACCTTATCCTCAGGTCTTACAACTTGCTGATTCTCTCGCAAATACTTGTCCGGACAGTGCTATCGTATTGTTGGAACAATTCAAAGACAGTACACATCAAGAATCTAAAGAAGCACAAATGTATTATCAGCTACTGACCATAAAGGCCAGAGACAAAGCGTATATTACACATACCTCCGATAGCTTGATACTGGAAGTACTGCACTATTATGAAAAGAGGAAAGACAAAAAGCACCTACCGGAAACATACTATTATGCCGGACGGATATATAGGGATTTGGGAGATGCACCGCAGGCATTGGAATATTTCTTCAAAGCAATTGAATCTGCAAAAGATTGTACAAACTATAGGCTAATCAGCCGAATCTATAGCCAAACGGGAATGTTATATTTATATCAGGATACCTATGACCAGGCTTTAGAAGTTTTCAGAAAAGCTTATCAATACAATATCTTAGCCGATGACAGTACAGGCATAGTTTACAATTTAAGAGACATAGGACGAACATTCACCACACTCAATTGTGCAGACAGTTCTCTCTATTATTATAAAAAGGCTTTCATAAAGGCGGAACAAATGCATAACAAACATTTAATAGGTATAGTCCTAAGTGAATTATCCAGCCTTTATATTCAGTTAGATATGTATCCAGAGGCCAATGATGCCATTCAACGCTCCAATCAATATATAAAAGATTTAGGATTAGCTCCTCATTATGCTATATTAGCTGATTATTACCATCGCATCAACCAATTAGACTCCGCTATTTTTTATTATACAAAAGCTGCAAGTTTCAACGACTTCTACCAAAAACAAGGTAGTTACAAAGGATTAGGAAACATTGCCCGTAAAAAAGGCCAATATAAAGAAGCCATGGAATATTTTGATAAGTATCTCATATACACCGACTCTATTAAAGAAATTATCAATACAGAAACGATTCGTAAAATGCAGTCCCTGTACAATTACCAACTAAAAGAGGAGAAAAATCGTGAACTACAGCAAGAGAATAAGAGACAAGAACTTTGGCTTACAATTTTGATCTCAACTATCATGTTATCAATAACACTTATCATCATCTATCAACAATACAATAAACGCAAAAAGCAAAAAATACAAGAACAACAGAGATTATTGGATGAACATAAGGAAAAACAATTTCATGAAAGCCTCCAATATATAGAGTACAATAAAAAACAACTCTGTCAACTGGAAGAAAACCTAAAACAAGCAGAAAGCGAGAAGAATGAATTGAAACAAAATCTGATTAATGCCCAAAAAGAACTATTAGAACATACCAATAAACAAGTTGAGGCCAAACAAAGAGCATTGCAAATTTCCGAAAAAGCATTAAAAGAATCTGATATTTATAAGAAATTTCACTTAGCCAACGAAGATTCAAAAATAAAAGCAGAAGATTGGGATACCCTCTCTGAGGAAATAGATAAGACATACAACCGTTTTACAGCACGACTTTACGTTCTTTATCCATTTAGTGAAAGAGAAATACGTATCTGTTTACTTATTAAAATCAATCTGAAGCCGAGTAAAATTGCCCCTCTTATACCATGTGCTAAACAGACATTGACATCCATTCGCAAAAGAATGTACGAAAGGACTCATAATCAGCATGGTAATCCTGAATCATGGGACGAATTTATTCGAAATTTCTAAAGGATCGTACAAAATTCGTACTATATATCGTACAAAGTTCGTACAATAAAAAGACACTTTTCTAAAAAGAGTCAGTTTCTTTGCAACCAAATCTTAACAAAAAAAATATATGAAACATTTTATAGTTATATTTTTCGCTTTGACAATGTCAACTTCCATGTCTTTTGCAGAGGAAAAAAAGATAGAAACGAACAAAGCACTGTGGCATGAAGAAATACGTTCTACATTTTGTATCCCAACTATAACACATGACAATAATATATTCTATATATATTCGGATATTGTTTTAGACAATCTCCATATTATAATAAAAGATACAAGAGGAACGATTCTTTATTCCAGTACAGTCACTATACCAAATATCCAATGCTATTCTTTCACAATAGATAATATGAAAGAAGGAGATTTCATCATAGAATTAAAACATGAAAAGAAATATCTTTATGGTTATTTCACCATTCACCAATAGTATTAGAATATTTGGCAATGCAAAATAAGAAACAACGTTGTTCTATAATATTTTTAGTATTAACAATAAAATTATTCACTATGAAGACGAAAACAACAACAATTTCAACAGCTATTTTAGCTTTAGCTTTATTGACTATTTGCACTATGGTTAATGCACAAATCAAGTATGACAGCAAAGGGAATTTAACAATAGGAGACCTAACTCCGTATAAATTTTATAGTCAAACAATCCTCAGTAATGGTGTATATTTAACAGGTCCAGGTAGTAATTTCTTTCAAATTGATGTAACTCCAGCTGCAACTCGTTTGGCAAGTCATTTTGATCAAGTAGTGTTCTATAATTCACAAACCAGTACATTCAACAGCATTCAGGTAAAGAATGTATATAATTATTCTGACGCTAGAGCTAAAAATAGCATCCAATCCCTATCCAAAAGTTTATCCATTATTAAACAACTTAGGCCTGTTTCATACAATTTCACAGACAACTCAGACAATACCAAATTCAGAAAAGGCGGAGATGGGAAAGAGATAGGATTACTAGCTCAAGAAGTCGAAAAAGTTCTACCAAACATAGTTCTAACTGATCCGGATGGAAACAAACTGATCAACTACACGAGCCTCATAGCAGTACTTATTGATGCTGTTAAAGATCTAAATGAGAAAGTTAGCGCATTGGAAGCTCAACAATAATCAAAAAGAAAAAACAGATATGAAAAAGAAAATTATATTAACAGCTGGTTTTGTACTTGCCATCATTATAGGGTGCACAAATGACGAAATCATTCTGATAGAAGGAAGCGATGTCCTAACCCGCGCTGTGGCCCAAACCATATTCAGTAATCAGACTGTAACATCCAACAGAACCGTTACGGGCACAGATATATTATCTGAAAATATCACAGTCAGCAATGGTGCTAAACTTATCCTAAAAGGAAGTCAAAGTATAACCATTAATAAACCTTATACTATAGAAAAAGGTTGCCAACTGGAAATTACGCACTAATCCGTTTTAGGAAAAGAGGGGGAAAAGAGAGAAAAAAAGAAGGAAGTTTTTTCATATTCTCCCCCTCTCTACCCAAATACACGAAGAACAACTTATAAGACGCTGTATGCAAAAACGACAAAAAAACAGAAAACTCTACTTCGAGGAACTTTCCATAACAAGCAGAAAATACTATATCCCCTATATCTCAAAATTCAAGAGGATTGAAAAAGGAATGAATATTTTAGAGATAGGATGTGGAGATGGAGGCAATCTGTTGCCCTTTGCCGAATTGGGATGCAGCACGACAGGAGTCGACATATCCGCAGGTAGAATCAAGGATGCCATCCTGTTTTTTGAAGAAAAACAAAGCAAAGGAAACTTCATTGCATCCGATATCTTCAAGCTAAAAAGCCTTGAACATAATTTTGATTTGATTATCTGCCATGACGTGATAGAACATATAGAAGACAAAGCGACATTCTTGTCCAATCTACCGAAATATACTAAACCCGGAGGTCTTATTTTCATGTCATTTCCCGCATGGCAAATGCCATTTGGAGGACATCAACAGATATGCAAAAGCAAGACTATCTCTCACGCTCCCTTTATTCATCTACTACCCGGCTTTATGTATAAAAGCATTCTGAAAATGAGTGGAGAAAACGAAGATTGCATCAAAGAACTTTTGTCCATAAAGGAAACCAGAACCCCCATAGAGTTATTTGAAAGACTCGTGCGCAAGAATCGTATCATAGTTGTAGACAGGCAATTGTTCTTTATAAATCCTCATTATGAAATAAAATTCGGATTGATGCCCCGAAAGCTGTCTGCAATAATCGCCGGTATTCCATATCTGAGAAACTTTTTCACTACATCATGTTTCTACATCTTAAAATGAAAGACTATAAAAGAGTTTCCATTGAAGTTACTTTTACCGGAAACTTCTTCCCATTTTGATTTTGAAATATATGAATTAAACTTAAAAAGAAGAGTTATGAAAAAAGTACATTTTCTTTATTTAGTATCTTTATTATTGCCGTTTTGGAGCTGTAATAATGAGATGATGAGTCTTGATGCACCTATAAATACTGATGCTTCAACAAGAGCCCCTGGAGATGGTAAGAATGATTTGCTGGGACATGGTTATGATGCAACTTCCAGTGCATTTAAGGGATCCAACTATGGAAGATCAAGAATTATTGACTTGGAACGCTTTTTGTCAGGAAAAGGACGTGATCCTATTACCGGAGCAGAAGTAACTATGTATCCCGGCAAGATAGAAGAGTCTCTTCTTCATTCTGGAGGCGAGATGTATGTTGAATGGGGAGCCAATTTAGAAGAATATAGTAAAGGCCAACACTCCAGATACAATGCAAATACAGAAATAAATGCATTAGGAGTAAAGTTGTATAGCGCAGACTTGAAGGCCTTTTACAATGATTCTTCCCGATTTAGTAGTTCCTATTGCTTCTATAGAATAAATGTCCAAAAAACTACGAGGAAACTAAAACTGTCCCAGATATATCCCGCCTATTTGAAGTATTTTCTAACAGACGATTTCCTGCGTGATTTGAAATATTATACAGGAGACGACATTGTTGCAAAGTATGGTACCCATGTACTTACAGATATTTTGTTAGGAGGAGTTTGCAGCGCTATGTTCAATGCAAAAATGACTACTGCCGCTAATGAAAGCTCTTTCAAAAATGAAGCAGATTTATTTATCAGACAGGTTTCAGTCGGCACAGGTAGTACCGAAGCACAAAAACGATTTAGTAGTTTTAAAGATGTAAGTATATCTATAGTACCTTATGGTGGTAAAACTGCAATTAAGCAATCCAATATCTCAATTAACCCATCAACAGGTGAGTTGGGAGATTTCTCCCTTAATTTTGATGATTGGCTAAATAGTGTAGACCAAACTACAGAACAAGTGATTGGAATAGGGGATAATACAACGAAAATTTATTTTATAAGTGATTTTGTGGATGATGCTTCTAAAAAGAAAGAAATAGAGGATGCTATTGTGAGATATTGTGAAAAACAGCAGATAAATATGTCTTTAATGCAAACTTTGGATTACGAAAAAGCAATTCTCCATTTTACACACACTGACAATAAGAAGTATACACCGGCAATGATGTATATACCGGCAGAATCATATTTCCCGGAAACTGTGGTTTTGAATTATTATCCAATGGAGAGTAGTGCCCCTCTGGAAATGAAAGAAAGTGATATGTGGAAATTCCGTTGGACCTTCTATCCTTATGGAGAATATTATCGCATCGGGATAAGAGGAGCGAATTTTGTTGATTATGCATTTACGGTACGTTCGTTATCTACTCTATTACCAAGGTTTAACGAAAAAGCATTTGACCAATTGTGGGCTGTAGAAGCGGTTTCTATACAAAACAACAAATATATGTTGAGACACGTAAATAGTGGACAATATCTTTCGCACGATGATTTATTACTACACCCTAAAAACCCAAATGATCAATCATTATGGTTCGATATAACAATAGTTCCACAAATAAAGATTTAAAAGCTCATTTCTCTTAAAATGAATACATTTTAGGAAGAATAAGCATTTATGATAACAACAAAGTATAAAAGAATATCTTGGAAAACAGTAAAATATGAAAAGAAGAGACATTATCAGTAACTTGACTATTATGTTAAGTTTAGTATTCCTTTTGTCATGTAGTGAAAACCAAATCTTTCACGAAGTTGAAAACGATGAGATTACAAATCTCAAAATTCCAATGACAACAGCAGAAGTTCTTAGTATTGCTTATGACGATACTAATAATGATTTATCTGAAAATGAAGTTCTTAATTATGTTAGAGAATTCAAAGTAGCCTCTCAGACAAGGAGTTCATCAACTATAACAAATGTAAATATAGTAGATAAATATTACACTGGCAATAATACCAAAGCAAGAGCTGGAGAAACATTATCTATCCCTTTCTATAAAGTCAAATTTCAGAAAAATGGAACAGAGGGATGCGCTATTGTTTCTGGAGACAAAAGATCTCCAGGAGTTATTGCCTATATAGAAAAATCAGATACCAAATCACATTCCGCCATTGGTAAAAAATACATGCTTGATATGGCACAAACAAGCACTATACATGAAATAGAGAAGGTTATTCAATATCAAGATTCTTTAAAAGTTAAAACCATTAATAAGTTATCTCAAGAATTAGGGATTCCGAAAGAACAAGTGTCTTTTGAAAAAATAAAGAATAATATATGTATAACGGACCAAACAATCACACGCTCCGAACCTTACGATTCTCTTCCAACCCCTATAGTTTCATGGAAATCACCATTTGTAAAAGTAAAATGGGGACAGGAAGTACCATATAACATGTTATTGCCAAGAGCATCACAAATGGAAATTTGGTATTTTCCAAATAACACTATAAAACGATATATTGATATATATCGACCTGCAGGATGCGGAGTTGTTTCCATAGCAGAAGCGTTAACCTATTTAAAGCCAAATCTAACAATTAATGGCACTACTATGAATTGGGAACTGTTGACCAAGGATGAACTAATAAACTATTCGCCAGAAGCTCCAAACGCATCAACATATCCACAAGCAAACATGGCGGCTACATTGATTAAGTATATATATGAAAAGACTAACACAATACCAATATTAGGAGAAGTAGATCCTACGATTCAACCAGGTCCTAACTATCCTGTTGTTATCGCAAGCAGTACAAAGAACAGTGATCTCATTGCATTTATGCAAACAATAAGTAATTTTACAACATATAATAATTGGGAGCCTGATGCAATTTTGAATGGTGTCATGAACAATCATATTTCAATAGTAGGAGGATATCAAGATGGAAATCCATCAACCGGTCATACTTGGATTATTGATGGATATGCCATGTGTATAAAAGCTAATAGAGAAATCCTTAAGCAATATGATCTATATTTTCATGCTAACATGGGATGGAACGGTAATAACGATGGTTATTACAAATTCAATCCAGATACAACTATAGATTTCGAAACAAGTAATGGAACATTCAACTCTAACTTTTTAGTTCTGGCTAATATCACAAAGAAATAGCTTATAAACTGTTTCATTTCAACTTTTTCTTAAGAATTGTATCCGAAGGATTTTCCCCTTGTTCTTTTTTGTCGTACAACCCACATATTCCTTAAAAGAACAGGGAGAAAAATCCTTAGACAAACTCAGAATTCAGAAAAATTTTGAATTCAGAAATAAGCCATAAATTTAAACTTTATACAAATTAATTTTATACATTTGTGTGGTACTTTATTAATTATGAAGTAAACGTCAATCTATACAAACTTTATAAACACCCTAATTATGATGAAACTATCGCATTTCTTTTTCCTGATATTAATACCGGTTCTGTATTCTTGCTCATCCGATGAACATTATCTTGATTTCACCATTGAAAAACAAGATATAAAAATAGCAAAAGCATTTTGGGGAAGAATAAAAATATTAAGCGGTAATATGGATTATAGTATAAATAACTTGAACTCTGATATAGCTGAAGCATATATCTATGAAGACGGGGAATATGGCAACATAGTCATAAAACCGATTCAGAAAGGTAAAGCAACTATTGAAATAACAGATAACATTTGCCACACCAGTATTATTATAAAAGCAGAAGTTGTAGACAATGAAATCGGAACCATCATACGTGAAAGCAATCACCCTTTATTGAAAGAAGGCGGCTTTTTATGGTTCAAAGAGGATGAAAAGCGCTCATTTCGCATAACCGTTCAAGATGTGGACATTGCAAAAGGGCTATATTCAATATACAAATCCGAGAAGAAATACTACCTCTCACTCGCCTATAAGAAGGATGATGGCAATGAGGCTACGGAGGTTTATGATATAGGAGAAAGCGACTATGTAGCGTTGTATATGTTGGACGCTGTTTTAAACTTAGGTTTATTCGAAACAACAAGATCGGCTCCTCCTCCTAAGGCTCACTGGCTAAGAATGAAAGGGATTAACAACGAATATAACATCAATTGCATAGCTTCTACCGATGAAGGATATGACATAGAAGGGGAAACTCGATGAAGCACCCAATTTATCGCTTTTTATCACTGTCAATATAAAAATTAAAATATGAGACTGAACTACACTTTATTTGGGGTACTGTTACTGCTTTGGAGTGGATGTGATTTTTCGGAAGCGGAACCGGAACCAGAAATCGAACCACCGATAGTAGTAGAGAAAGATCCTGTTGATATAAAAGTATTTATAGAAACAGTAACGAACGATAAAACCTATGATTACATAGACTTATTGGGCAGAGGATTTGACTGTAAAAAGAGTACCATAAAGGGATATATAAATGTAAAAAGCAAAGTTATTGATGTAGAACGTCTGTTAGCAGGTGACGGATATGATTATGTAAAGCAGGAACCAATAAAACTATTTCCATATTCTGCAATAGAAGAACATTTATTTTACAATGGAGGAAACAGGGTTATAAGTGAGAATCGAGACTTGAATAAATATATAGATAATATTTATTTGAATAGTCAAGTAGAAACGAGGATAGGGGATATTACTCTTAAACTATTCACAGAAGACGTAGGAGATATGGAGGAAAACCTACAGGGTAATTATTTTTACAAGAGGGAATATTTACAGCCTACCAGCAGATTTACCCTTCCTCACATTTGGCCACGTTACTTATGTTTTTTCTTGTCTGAAGAGTTCCTGAATGACTTAGAGAAGAGTAACGGAGATGAAATAGTGAAGAAATATGGTACTCATGTTCTTACTGATGTGCTCTTGGGGGGATATTCATCTATCTCTTATGTTGCTCAATATACCTATATGCTATCTGATGTGGATTTTAGAAAGCGAGTTCAAGTTTATACCAACTATTTGACTCTATCCCGTTATCCTCTGGATGTAACCCAAATTTTTGAGGAGTGCAGTAAAGTGAATATTCATTTTAAAACAAATGGAGGTAACCCGTGGTATATTGTTGCTGAAGGTGATAAAATTATGGGCTATGATAAATGGTTTAAAGGGATTAATAATCAGGTGGGAACTTTAATCGGAATTGGAAATTCTACCACTCATATATTTTTAATAAGTGATTTTGTGAAAGATGAAAAGAAGAAAACCGAAATAGAAAAAGCGATTCTACGGTATTGCAATCAATAACCGATACACAATTTCTGAATCTTTTTGAATACATCATTGGACATTTCATTGTCTTCTCTTTTTCTTTGAGTGGAAAACCGTTATCTTTGCACACCAAAATGCGCTCATAACAAAAGAGATACATATATCACAATGGAAAAGAAATTCAAACGCACTACCGTTACGTCGGCATTGCCCTACGCTAACGGACCCGTTCATATCGGACACTTGGCAGGAGTTTATGTACCCGCTGATATCTACGTCCGCTATCTGAGACTGAAAAAAGAAGATGTAATCTTTATCGGAGGTTCGGACGAACACGGAGTACCCATCACAATACGCGCCAAGAAAGAAGGCGTAACACCGCAAGATATAGTAGACCGTTATCATACGCTTATCAAAGAGTCTTTTAAAGAGTTCGGCATCTCATTTGATGTATACAGCCGCACAAGTTCAAAAACTCACCACGACACCGCTTCGGAATTCTTCCGTAAGCTGTACGATAAAGGCGATTTTATCGAAAAAACCAGCATGCAGTATTACGACGAGGAAGCCAAGACTTTCCTTGCCGACCGCTATATCACAGGCGAATGTCCCCACTGCCATGCAGAAGGTGCCTACGGTGACCAATGCGAAAAGTGCGGTACGAGCCTCAGCCCCACAGACCTGATTAATCCGAAAAGCGCCATCAGCGGAAGTAAGCCCGTAATGCGCGAAACGAAGCATTGGTATCTGCCGCTTGACCAACATGAAAGCTGGTTACGCCAATGGATTCTGGAAGATCATAAAGAATGGCGTCCCAATGTATACGGTCAGTGCAAAAGCTGGCTTGACATGGGCCTGCAACCCCGTGCAGTAAGCCGTGACCTTGATTGGGGTATTCCTGTACCCGTAGAAGGAGCAGAAGGAAAGGTGCTGTATGTATGGTTTGATGCCCCTATCGGCTACATCAGCAACACAAAAGAGTTACTGCCTGACACTTGGGAAACTTGGTGGAAAGATCCCGAAACCCGCCTGATTCACTTCATCGGTAAAGATAATATCGTATTCCACTGCATCGTATTCCCTGCCATGCTGAAAGCAGAAGGAAGCTTTATTCTACCTGATAACGTACCGAGCAATGAATTCCTGAACCTGGAAGGCGACAAGATTTCGACTTCACGCAATTGGGCCGTATGGTTGCACGAATACCTGGTAGACTTCCCCGGCAAGCAGGATGTGCTTCGCTATGTGCTGACAGCCAATGCGCCTGAAACTAAAGACAATGATTTCACCTGGAAAGATTTCCAGGCACGCAATAACAATGAATTGGTAGCCGTTTACGGTAATTTCGTGAACCGTGCCCTGCAACTCACCAAGAAGTATTTCGATGGTGTAGTACCCGCTGCCAGTGAATTGACAGAGTACGACCGCGAAACACTGAAAGAATTCTCTGATGTAAAAGCAGAAGTAGAAAAGTTACTGGATGTATTCAAGTTCCGTGATGCACAGAAGGAAGCCATGAACCTGGCCCGTATCGGAAACAAATATCTGGCAGATACCGAACCCTGGAAGATTGCCAAAACGGATATGGATCGTGTAGCCACTATCCTGAACATCTCCCTGCAACTGGTTGCCAATCTTGCCATTGCATTCGAACCATTCCTACCGTTCAGCAGCGAAAAACTACGCAAGATGCTGAACATGGCCAGCTTCGACTGGGCTACTTTGGGCAGCACTAATTTATTGCCAGCCGGACACCAGTTGGCTACTCCTGAATTGCTTTTCGAAAAGATAGAAGACAGCGTTATTGAAGCACAGGTACAGAAGTTGCTCGATACGAAAAAGACTAATGAGGAAGCCAACTACAAAGCCAATCCTATCCGCCCGAATATCGAATTCGACGACTTCATGAAGCTGGATATTCGCGTGGGCACCGTATTGGAATGTCAGAAAGTTCCCAAAGCCGATAAATTACTGCAATTCAAGATTGCCGACGGACTGGAAAACCGTACTATCGTCAGTGGTATCGCACAGCACTACAATCCGGAAGAATTGGTAGGCAAACAAGTATGTTTCATTGCCAATCTTGCTCCGCGTAAGCTGAAAGGCATCGTCAGCGAAGGTATGATCCTCTCTGCCGAGAACTTTGACGGTTCACTCTCCGTGGTTACAACCATGAAGGAGGTGAAGCCGGGTAGCGAAGTGAAGTAAAAATAATCTTAATGCCGAATGACAACTCAAGAACTCATATCTGCACGTAACAACGAAGCCAATCTTGGCCAGGAAGAATTTGCGTGGTTGTTATTCGGCATTCATGATAAGACTCACGCTGTTTTAGGCAGCTCATATAAACCGACACGTCCCTCGCTTGACGCCCTAAAAAGAGAAATAGCCGAAGGGACCAACTGTGGCATTACTTTTACGGAAATACATGAAATCATGTATCAAGGGAAAAGAGTTATCATGTTTCAAATTCCGGCAGTTCCTAAAGGAATCCCGACTTCTTATAAAGGATACTATTATGGGCGCGATGGCGAATCACTATCAAAAGCTTATTGAAGAAAGAAAGCCGAACCTATTTATAGCAAAACCGGTTGCTCAGCAATTAGATCAGAAAACAGCCTATTTCAACAATAAAGGATTTGAGGACAGTTATTATTGTGATTTAATTTTAAAAGCACTCACTGAACACGGTACGCTTACAAAAAAGGAAATAACAGAATTACTTTGGAATAAGTTGCCAGATGTATTGAGCGAAAGCCAAAAACACTCAAAAGTCAGAAACCTACTTACCAAACTGAGGAAGCAGGATAAGATTAGAAATGTATCCAAAGGCATACACTCGGATTGGTTTCTTAATGCGGATAATTTAAACGCAATTAAATGATATCTTAATCATAAATCGAACAAGGAATGACAGAAGCATCACTCAAAGAGAAAACAGCAAAAGGATTATTCTGGGGCGGAATAGGCAACGGCGCCATGCAACTGCTAAACCTCGTCTTCGGCATATTCCTTGCTCGGTTGTTATCCACAACAGACTATGGCATGGTGGCCGTATTGACCATCTTCTCCGCCATGGCCGGAATTTTCTCGGAGAGTGGCTTCATCCTGGCACTTGTCAATAAGAAAGAGGTAAAGCATGAGGAATATAATTCCGTATTCTGGTTCAACATCAGTATCGGCGCATCACTTTACCTCATACTTTTTCTTTGCGCTCCTTTCATCGCCGATTTCTACCATACACCCGAGCTTACCCGGCTGGCCCGTTTCCAATTTCTGAGTTTCTTCATCGGAAGTTTCGGTACTGCCCCTACGGCCTATTTTTTCCGTAATCTCATGGTGAAAGAGCGTAGTCAGATACAGATAGCCGCCATTCTCATTTCGGGTATTACAGGTGTCAGTTGTGCCTACCATGGCTGGGGATACTGGGGAATTGCCGTACAGACCGTTGTGTATGTCAGCACCAACACTATCCTGCTTTGGATATTCTCTCCCTGGCGGCCTACTTTTTCGTTCCGCTTTCACCCATTACTGGAATTATTGCCTTTCAGCAGTAAATTACTCTTTACCTCGCTCTTCACTCATATCAATAACAACATCTTCTCCGCATTGCTGGGACGTTTCTACACCATTCAGCAAGCCGGTTACTACTCACAGGGAAGCAAGTGGACGACGATGGGATATTCCACCATTTTCGGAATGATAAACAGTGTAGGGCAACCTGTGTTCAGGGAAGCCTCGGAGGACAGGCAACGATTGCAAAACATATTCCGCAAGCTGATGCGCTTCACCGCCTTTGTCAGTTTCCCCGCTATGTTGGGGCTCGCCATTGTTTCTCAGGAACTGATCGTAATAAGCATTACAGAGAAATGGCTACCCTGTGTCCCCGTCATGCAGATACTGTGCGTATGGGGAGCCTTCATGCCTATTTCAACTCTTTACTCCAACCTGATGAATAGCATCGGCCGGCCGAACGTATATATGTGGAACACCATCGCACTGGGCATCTTCCAGCTATTATGCGTGTGGGGTAGTTACCCGTACGGTCTGAATATCATGCTGATAGTCTATACAGCAGCCAATATCTTCTGGCTACTCATCTGGCATTATTTTGCCCATAAACATATCGGAATTTCCCTGCTTAATACACTGAAGGATATAGCTCCCTATCTCATTATATCTGTAGCCGTAATGACTTTTACTTACTGGGTAGCAGGTTATGTGAAGAACATCTATCTTTCCTTACTAGCGAAAATCGCTTTAGCTGCCTCACTCTACATATTCCTGATGTGGAGCCTGAAGTCGACCGTATTCAGGGAAAGTCTTCAATATCTATTTAAAAAGAAAACCATACAATAATGACACTGCAAAATGTAACTGTAATCATCCCTGCGCACAACCGTCCCGAGCGCTTGCGCAGATTGCTCGACTACTATAGCCGCACAGATATCAAGATTCTTGTTCCCGACTCATCCGACCATCCGTTTGCCGATGCGGAGAAGTACCCGGATATCACTTATCTGCACCGTCCTAAACTACATTTCCTGTTGAAGCTGAAAGAAGTGCTTCCGATGATTAGTACACCCTATGTGCTTTATTGCGCTGATGATGATTTCGCTGTTCCCTCCGGCATTGCGCAGATGACCGCCTTTCTAGACGAACACCCAGATTACAGCACTGCACAGGGACATTACCTGACCTTCACTCCCCATAAAGGGAAAATATCATTCTACCCTCGCTATATCCGCTACTTCGATAAACAAGTAACGGGCGACACTCCCCGGGAAAGACTTTTGCAAGAGAAGAACATGTATGCCTCATTGCTCTACTCCGTCATCCGGACACAAGCTTTTCAGAGGATGTATGCAGCTTGTTTCAACCCGGACGGAAGCCTGCGTTTCCGCAACCTTTTCCTGGCTGAAGAGTTCTTTAACCATGCTGCGCTTATCTTCGGCAAATATGCTACACTACCCTATTTCTACAGTGCCCGCGAGCGTATCAGAGGTTCCGCCACGGAAACCACCGTACCTGTTTCAGTTATCAAAACCTCTCATAAATATCGGGAGGAATATCAAGGTTTCCTTCTGGCGTTATCAGAATTACTGGCAGCCCGGGAAGGTGATACGCTTGAAGATGCTTTCTCCTTTATTTGCAGCATCAGCGATATGCCTAAAGACACTGCCGAAATCTCTGGCAAAAGGAAGATTATGGAATTCACTCATAAGCATCCCCTGTTACGTTGGGTAAACAGGCTGGCTGACTGGAGATATACTCAGAAAGGATTGAAAGCGGTACAAGGTATGCAAAGCTACCCCTGTACATTCTCCACACCGGAAAAAGAAGAAATTATCAAAGCTATTGAACAATCTTAAAGACACGCAAAAATGACAAATAAAACTGTTTCCATTATAATAGGTACTTATACGACACCTACCTCTTTCCGGGAAATCAAGGTCTACAAAGTAGGGAAAAAACCTCAGGATAGAAACTGCTGAAGCACTCCTTCAAGCATCCCATTATCAGAAAGCAGTTTCTCCACAAACTCACGAAAGGCACCAAAGCCCCCATGCTGTGCGGTGACGTAATCGACCTCACGTTTCACATAATCCGGTGTATTACTGGGGGAAGCGCTGAATCCAACCTTACGGAGCAGAGCCAAGTCGTTCACATCATCACCGATGAAGGCAACATCCTGCAACGTAATGCCCAACTCACGACATAATTCTTCCGCCTGTGCCACTTTATCTTTCACCCCCAGGTAGCAGTAATCTATCTTCAGTTTATCAGCACGCTTCTGAACAATCTGCGTATTCTCACCCGTCATAATGGCTACAGGTATATTCAGCTTGCGAAGGAAAATAACTCCCCAGCCGTCTTTCACGGAGAAACGTTTCATCACATCGCCCTGTTCGGTATAGTACATTCCACCATCAGTCCACACACCATCAATATCGGTAATCACTAACTTTGGTAACATAGTTTTCTCTTTTTATTCAGATGATACAATCATTTATTTCCACTTCCCGCTCTTTCCCCTCAGCCCATCGCGATAGCCACACAGCAATGCCCACAACTTACTGAACTTCTGCCGCTCATACAGTATGATAAAAACCACACGCTTATAAAAATGATAGCGCAAATGCGACTTCAAATTCAATGCCTCTGGATACAGACGATGCAGGAGAATACCATTGCGCACATTATAGTAGGAACGGGCCGGACCGTATTCATTAGGAAATACTTCTTTTCCCAGCAAACGCCTTTTCTTCTTCTGATAACCCAAATCGTGTGTCAACAGAATATTCTTGAAACATAAAACGGGAATATCTTTCCTTTTAGCCCTCCAACAAAACTCACAATCCACTCCCCAGACAAAGAGGGATTCCATAAAGTCGCCCAAAGTATCGAACAGGCTAACCGGATATATACTTCCCGAAGTCATTGCCGAATACACTTCATCCACAGAGTCCGTTGGCGGATACATGGTGGTTTGCTGGGATTTAATGAAATAATTGGTAGAGAAAATGGCAGCCTTGTCCTCACCATAGCTACGGATTGCCCGAAGGTAGCTTTCGAAGTTCCGCCCACCGAAACAGCTATCCTGATCCAAGGTCAGCAGATGCGTAAATCCATTTGCACGGGCATACGCCACCGCCTTATTCAGCGCAGAACCAATGCCCAGATTTTCACCGCAACCATCCAGAATGATTTTCCCTCTCCCGTCTCCCAAAGAATCCAAATCCAGATCCCTGCGATCTGTTGCCGGAGTATTATCCCACAACATCAATTCATCCAGTTGAGCAAGATAGGTAGCGATATTCTTTACTACCGCATCATCCGGATAATATAAGATGACTATGCCTAAGAGTTTCATAAATTATCGGATGACATCCGGATAGATAATCTCATTCCGGGGAATTTCTTTCAGTACTTTATGCCCTACCACTTTCGCACGCTCCACCCACTTAAAGCCGTCACCGGGACTCAACAGATGGATATCCTGTTCGGTAATGATATCTCCGGGATGCAGCGTCTTATTCGTTGCAATGGAACGCTCCAGTTTCACCTTTGCCGAGGCAACGGAAGAGTCGATATACAGTTCTTCTTTTCCCAGCCAACGTTCGGCAATACGGATATCACGTATCATGCGGTTCACACCGTCGGGGCCAAGAGAACCTTGCTGATCGGTTCCCTTCATACGGCGGTCGATGGTGACATGCTTCTCTATGATTTCCGCACCCATACCCACGGCAACGATAGGAGCGGCAATACCGATGGTATGGTCGGAGAAGCCGATGCAATACTGCCCGTAGTGCTGTTTCAGATAGGTGATAGTCTTCAGATTCAGATTATCAGGCTGGGTAGGATACTGGGATACACAATGCAAGATAGATATGTTGTTATGATAACGGGTAATCACCTCCAAAGCATCATCCAGTTCTTTTCTGCCTGCCATGCCGGTAGACAGAATAATGGGTATCTTGGTTTCAGCCATCACTTCCAGCAACGGCAGGTTGGTAAGATCGCGGCTTGCCACTTTCAGACGGTCGGGCGTGAAGAGTTTCAGCAAAGAGAGGCAGCCTTTGGAGCAAAGTGTTTCCACGAAATCAAGCCCTAAAGACTTGGCGTGCCTATACACTTCGAAGTGTTCCTCGTCCGTCAGCTCCAGAAAAGCACGATGTTCGCCATAGGTACGTCCGAAAGAATGGGGAGAATCATACGGACGGTTCATCTGTGAGTCCGTCAGTTCTTCATTCAAATCCCGTTTAGTCAATTTCACCGCATCCATCGGACGAAGTTCTATATTGAACACTTCTTCACGAACAGGGCGGGACACCAGGTCTACGATCAGTTTGGCTATATCGACGGAACCGTTATGGTTCTGTCCGATTTCTCCTATTATATAAGTACTATTCATTTACGAATTATAAATTACGAATTACACTTGGCTGCACGGCGGTAGAAGGTATACATGGGCTATTTTTCATTTCTTGCAATATTCTCCAACATTCTGGCACGATAGTCAGGATGCGATTGCACCAGTTGCAACAGGGCATGCACACTACGGTCGGTCTTCTCATGGAAGGTGGCATAAAGTTCCTGTAGCAAGGTGAAGTCTTCCATCGTATCGAGAGTGAAACGAAGATCGAAACGCCCTTCCAACTCAGCCGGCAACGGAAGCAGACGCACCTTGAATTTTTCGGGATGCGTATAGAGATAGATAGTGACATGCTCGATGTAAAGTTTCTCTTGCGTAGAAACGGCGGCACGACGCAGAGCGTCAATCGTTGTCAACTCGGAATATAAGCCCAAATGGGATTTGATGGTAGGACGCCCATCGGCAAAGCCATAGGCAATATAATCTGCCGGACAGAAATTGTGTTCGGCAAAGAAGGTATTGAAAGTTTCGGGACGAAGGAACGGATTATCCGAACAAACACGGATAAAGCGGTTGATACCGAAAACTTCGGCAGCACGGATAAAGCGGTCGAGTACATTGTCCTCGTCGCCACGAAAACTAAGGATACCCGCCTGACGGGCGGTTTCGGCAAGCACGTCGTCCTGCGGGCGATTGGTGGTGGCAAGTACAATACATTTGTCCGGACAAGCCTGTTTGATATTGGCTATCAGAATGTCGATGATGCGCTGTTCGCCATAGAAGGGGAGCAGAATCTTGTTGTGCAGCCGGGTAGAACCGGTGCGTGCCTGAATGATTATTCCATCTTTCATAATTTCATCCGTTTAAAAGCGTCGATATAAGAGCCGGGAGTGACATTGACAATTTCCTTACCCAGCCGGCGTGCGTAGGCTTCGAGTATAAAATAGGACTTGAAGGCTACGTGCATGTGATAGAGAATAATGTGAAGCCGGGCACTGTTCAAGTTTTCCTGTTTCACGGTTTCGGCCTGCGATTTATTCTGGTCGTAGAAGTGCTTTTGGTGCATCAGTACTACGTTGTCGTCCGTTACGGTGATCTCCGGCAACCAGGAATGGTCAGCACCTGCCAAATAGATTTTCTTGAAAGGCAGGCGCAATCCCATAGCGATAGAAGGTATCAGCACGTTATGCGGACGGGGAACGCCCCAGCCTTTGCGGAATATCCAGTTGCAGAAACCCTGGAAGCCTTCGATAGGCGTTGTATTATAAACATAGAGCTTGATGTGGGGGTTACCCGCCAGTAAGGGTTGCCATTCTTTATTCTTCAGGGCACGGGCAGGGACAAAGAAGTTCATGTCCCAGGTAGTCTTCTCGGCCATTGTCTTGAAAAGCTGTATACGCTTCTCGGGAACGATCCAGAACAGCGGGTCTGCAATCAGATAAAGTTCGGGGCGGAGACGCTCGAACATAGGAGAACTTACACAGAAGTTCACTGCCAACAAGGTTTTTCCCTTGATGAAATCCGTCGAATCTTCTACCGTGCGGTTCAGCGAAGGGCCGTTAGCCAATATCAGCAATTCATCCGGATTACTGAAAGAAGACGGCAAGCGCGTGCGCCACTTGGACTGCAACAGGATTTTCACTATACTGAGGAAGCACTGCCAAAGCTGTTCCAACCATTTCAAACCTTTTTCTCCCATATTGTTATAAAAGTTACGAGCTATAGTTTATGAACTACAAATACCAAGTACTTTCAGACTACCTGCGAACAATTATTCGCCCTACCATGTGGCATCATTTAAACGGCAGATTCACAACGCTTATTCAGTTCATTTGCAACACTTGCAATACATTTACGTAACACCTGCAATACATTTCCACAACACTTGCACGGTACAAATCAAACACTTGTGTCCCGTAATCATCCTCTTGAACACTTACAAACAGAATCTTTCCCCTCCAATCACAACGCAGCCACTCGTAGCTCGTAGCCTGTAACTTGTAGCTAATTTATTCTCCTGCAAAGATAGATACTTTAGCGGTTACTGGCTAAAAAAACCGCGAATTTGTGGATAGAAAGCGGTAAAAGCTGTACTTTTGCCAAAACATTCCGCAACATGAGAGTACTTATAATCAATACGTCCGAGAAAACAGGCGGAGCCGCCATTGCCGCCAGACGCCTGATGGAATCGCTCCATACAGCGGGAACAGACGTGAAGATGCTCGTCCTGCACAAGGAAAGCCAATCGGAACAGGTGATCCCTGTAGGCAAAGACTGGCAAAAGAAATGCACTTTTCTCTGGGAAAGACTGGTTATCTGGACGAATAATCTCTTCAGCCGGAAGAATCTCTTTACCGTCTCCATAGCCAATACAGGCTTCAACGTCACCAAACTGCCTGCCTTCCGGGAAGCCGACATCATACACCTCCACTGGATAAACCAGGGAATGCTTTCACTGAACAATATACAGGAAATCTTCGAATCGGGCAAGCCCGTTGTCTGGACCCTGCACGATATGTGGGAATGTACCGCCATTTGCCACCATGCTCATACCTGCACCCTCTTCAAAAGCGAATGCAGAAACTGCCGCTTCCTGCGCTTCCCAGGCAACAACGATCTGGCGCACCGGGTATTCAAGAAGAAACAAAAACTATTCAGTCATGCCAGCCCCCTAAATATCGTCGCAGTCAGCACATGGCTTTCCTCACAAATACAGCAAAGCACCCTACTTAAAGAGAAACCTGTATCCGTGATCCCTAATACACTCTCGCCCACCGACTTCCGGATGATGGACAAAGAGCTGTCCCGAAAGGAACTGTCCCTGCCCGATAAACATATCATTCTGTTCGGAGCCGCCCGCATCGACGATCCGATCAAGGGAGTGGAATATCTGCTCCAGGCCATCCGGTTATTGATTGAAAAGAAGCAATTCCCGCAGGAAAAACTTCACCTGGCACTATTCGGCAAGATCAAATATCCGGAGAAACTTCTCAACTCCATCCCCGTCAGCTACACCTATCTGGGACGAATAGGCGATACAAACAAACTCTCGCAACTATATTCCGCCGCAGACGTCACCGTATCCGCCTCTTTCTATGAGACATTCGGCCAGACTCTGATCGAGGCCCAAGCCTGTGGTTGCATTCCGGTTTCTTTCGGCAACAGCGGACAGGCCGACATTATCCGCCACAAAGAGAACGGCTTCCTGGCCGACTACCTCTCTGCCGACAGCCTGGCAGAAGGTATCCGATGGGGAATATCCGAAGCCCGGACAGCCATCTCCAAAGAAAATATGCGAAGCGAAGTATTCAGGAAATACTCCGGTGAAGTCGTTGCAAAGCAATATCTCAATCTCTACCAAAACTTAATCAGAAGAAAGGTAACACAATGAGAATACTACTTATCAATACAACAGAAAAGATAGGCGGCCCCGCCGTAGCCGCAAGCCGCCTCATGGAAGCCCTCAAGAATAACGGCATCAAAGCCAAGCTATTGGTGCGCGACAAACAGACCGAACAGATCACCGTAGTGGAGTTGCCCCACAACCTGCGCATGGTATGGAAGTTCGTATGGGAGCGAATCGTTATCTGGAAAGCCAACCATTTCAACAGAAACCACCTCTTCGCCGTAGACATTGCCAACGCCGGCACGGACATCACCAACTTGCCGGAGTTTCAGCAAGCGGACATCATACATCTCCACTGGATCAACCAGGGGATGCTTTCTTTAAAGAACATCGAGAAAATTCTGGCTTCGGGCAAGCCCGTAGTCTGGACCATGCACGATATGTGGCCCTGTACCGGCATCTGCCACTACTCCGGCGGATGTACGCATTACGAAGAGGAGTGTCATCATTGCCCCTTCATCCACAACGGAAGCCGGAAGAAAGACCTCTCCCACCGCATCTTCCTCAAAAAGCAAAAGTTATATGAGGGCCGTCATATCAACTTTGTAGCCTGTAGCCACTGGCTGGAAGAACGCGCCCGGAAGAGTGCCCTTTTCAGCGGACATGCCATTACCAGTATCCCCAATCCTATCAACACCAATCTCTTCAAGCCGCACAGCAAAAAAACCGCACGAGAGAAATGCAGGCTTCCGCAGGACAGCAAACTGGTTCTGTTCGGTTCAGTGAAGATAATGGATACCCGGAAGGGAGTGGAATACATGATTAAAGCCTGCAAACTCTTGGCAGAGAAGCATCCGGAACTGAAAGACCAACTGGGTGTAGTGGCCTTTGGCAACCAGTCGCAACAGTTACAGAATATGTTGCCTTTTAAGGTTTATCCGCTCGACTTCGTCAGCAATGAACATCAGTTGGTAGATATCTACAACGCCGTCGACCTCTTCGTCACCTCATCGCTGGAAGAGAACCTGCCAAACACCATTATGGAAGCCATGTCCTGCGGTATCCCTTGCGTAGGATTCAACGTAGGCGGCATACCGGAGATGATAGACCATCTGCACAACGGCTACGTGGCACAATACAAATCAGCCGAGGATTTTGCCAACGGCATCTACTGGATACTGACCGAGCCCGAATATACCACCCTCTCCGAGCAAGCCTGCCGGAAAGCCGTTTCCAATTATTCGGAAAGTGCCATTGCCAAGAGATACATCGACGTTTATAACAAAATAACCGGAAGACATGCATAACCGTCCCACACCCAAGTTCAGCATCATCACCGTGACCTACAATGCCGAGGCCGTATTGGAAGACACGATACAGAGCGTTATCTCACAAACCTACCACCACGTAGAGTACATCATCATAGACGGCGCATCCAAAGACCGCACCCTCGCCATTGCCGAAAGGTATCGCGACCGTATCACCCTGCTTGTCAGCGAACCGGACAAAGGACTGTATGATGCCATGAACAAAGGCATCCACCTGGCAACGGGCGACTACCTCTGTTTCCTGAATGCCGGAGACAGTTTCCATGAAGACGACACCCTGCAACAAATGGTGCATACTTTAGGAATCGGCGAACTGCCGGACGTACTATATGGCGAAACCGCTTTAGTAGATAAAGAAAGGCATTTCCTACGTATGCGCCGCCTCTCCGCCCCCGAAGTGCTGACATGGAAGAGTTTCAGGCAAGGTATGCTCGTTTGCCATCAGGCATTCTTCGCCAAACGGAGCCTGGCGGTACCATACGATATGCAATACCGCTTCTCCGCCGACTTCGACTGGTGCATCCGCATCATGAAAAAAGCGCGGACGCTGCATAACACGCATCTCACGCTTATCGATTATCTGGAAGAAGGTATGACGACGCAGAACCAAAAGGCTTCCCTGCGGGAACGCTTCCGCATCATGGCGAAGCACTATGGACTGATAAGTACCGTGGCGCACCATGCATGGTTTGTATTCCGTCTGCTGCTGAAGAAATAGTACCTGGCTTTCAACACCTTACGGCAAGTAATCCGCAACCCCGCATTCCAGTTTTAGCATCAAACAGACAATAGTTTCTTCAGCTCCTTCACTCCTTCCGAAGCACCCTTCTGAATGATATGTATCTGCCTCATTGAGTGCGTATCCACCGGTTTCGGATCAATCAGATATACTTCTGCCGTTCGAGGCACATAGTTCAGCAGTCCCGCTGCCGGATATACATTCATCGAAGTACCTATAATCACAAAGATATCCGCTTTCTCTACATAGTCGACAGCCGTTTCTATCTCCGGCACCGCCTCACCAAACCAAACAATAAACGGACGCAACTGCGAACCGTCGCCCGCCTTGTCACCCATCTTCACCTCATATTCTTCCGGTTTCAATTCCTTTACATAGCGAGGATTATAAGGGTCACGACTGGAACACACCTTCGTCAGTTCACCATGCAGATGAATGATGCGCGTGCTCCCGGCACGCTCGTGCAGATTATCCACATTCTGCGTAACCACCGTCACATTGAAGTCCTTCTCCAGCTCGGCAAGTCCGATGTGCCCTGCATTGGGCTCCACATCAAGCAACTGCTTACGGCGCTCGTTATAAAAGTTTATCACCAGCTCCGGATCGCGCACATATCCTTCGGCACTGGCTACCTGCATCACCGGATATTTGTCCCACAATCCGCCTGCGTCCCGAAACGTACTGATACCACTCTCGGCACTCATACCGGCACCGGATAAAATCACTAAATTCTTCTTCATACCAAAATCTCCTTTCTATTATAGCAATTTCTTTTCTACAAAAATACAGAAGATTGCCGAAGTTGCCACAGATATAAGAAAATTTAAAACCTAAAAGCATAAATCATTCAAATAAAACACTTACTTTTGCGACTTGTAATTTTGCAACTGATTGAAAGAGATAATACTTTCAGTCTCAACCCCAAAGATATATGGATAAATTCAGTTACGCTATCGGCCTCGGAATAGGTCAAAATTTATTAAGTATGGGTGCAAAAGGCATCGAAGTAGATGACTTTGCACAAGCTATCAAAGACATACTGGAAGGAAACAAAACCGCCATCTCACACGCAGAGGCACGCGATATAGTAAACAAATACTTCGCAGAACTGGAAGAGAAAATGAATGCAGCCAGCATAGAGCAAGGCGTACAGTTCCTGGAAGAAAACAAGAAACGCCCTAATGTGGTTACTTTGCCAAGCGGCCTGCAATACGAAGTCATCAACGAAGGCAAGGTAGGCACTTATGCAAAAGCCACCGACCAAGTGAAATGCCACTACGAAGGCACACTGATTGACGGAACCCTGTTCGACAGTTCTATCAAACGCGGACAACCCGCCGTATTCGGTGTGAATCAGGTTATCCCCGGCTGGGTGGAAGCGCTTCAGTTGATGCCCGAAGGTGCCAAGTGGAAACTTTATATTCCTTCCGATCTTGCCTATGGCGCACAAGGTGCGGGCGAAATGATACCGCCTCACAGCACATTGATTTTTGAAGTGGAATTACTCGAAATATTATCCCAAAAATAAAAATAAACAGTAAAAGCAAAATGAAAAAAGTAACATTTATCATGGCTCTTGCAGTAGGCGCAGGTTTAGCTTCCTGTACTGCACAAAGCCCGAAAGCAAATCTGAAAACAGATGTTGACTCATTGTCTTATGCCATCGGTATGGCTCGTACAGAAGGTCTGACTCAGTACCTGATGCAACAAGGCGTTGACACTACTCAGATGGCTGAATTCATCAAAGGTTTCAACGAAGGCGCTGCTAAAACCAGCAAGAAAGACGTTGCTTACATGACCGGTATGCAAATTGGCCAGATGGTAGGCAAACAATGGGTAGAAGGCTTCAACCAACAAATCTTCGGTGGCGACTCTACTCAGACTATCAGCCGTGAAAACCTGTTGGCAGGTTTCATCGCAGGTATCACAGACAAGAGCAACGTTATGACTAAAGAAGCTGCTACAGCTTACATGCGCGACGGTATGGAAGCCATCAAGGAAAAAGCTTTAGCTGTCAAATACGCTGACAACAAAGCTGCCGGTGAAAAATACCTCGCTGAAAACAAAGGTAAAGAAGGTGTTGTAACTACTCCGAGCGGTCTGCAATACAAAATCATCACCAAGGGTACAGGCGCAATCCCTGCTGACACCAGCAAAGTGAAAGTAAACTACAAGGGTACTTTGATTGACGGTACTGAATTCGACAGTTCTTACAAGCGCAACGAACCTGCTACTTTCCGTGCCAACCAAGTTATCAAAGGCTGGACAGAAGCCCTCACAATGATGCCTGTAGGTTCTAAGTGGGAACTTTATATTCCGCAGGAACTGGGTTACGGTGGCAGAGAAACCGGCGGTCAGATCAAACCGTTCTCTACCTTGATCTTTGAAGTAGAGCTCGTCGGCATCGAAAAATAAGTATCAGCCGAAGATTTTTTCTTCAACGGTACAGACTTAGCGGGCGAAACGGATGTAAACAAAAACATCTGCTTCGCCCGCTTCTTTTTTACTCTTTCCCTATTTTTTCCTCCTTTTATATAGAGAAATTAAAATAAAGTCCTATATTTGCTTACTATTTGATAAAAACAAGAACTTACACAAATTGATATTATGGAAAAAATAGACAATCTTGACCGGCAGATTCTGGAAATCATCTCTCAGAATGCCCGCATTCCTTTCAAAGATGTAGCTGCTGAGTGTGGCGTATCACGTGCTGCCATTCATCAACGTGTGCAACGTTTGATAGATTTAGGCGTCATTGTCGGCTCCGGTTATCATGTGAACCCCAAATCTCTGGGCTACAGAACCTGCACGTATGTAGGTATCAAGTTAGAGAAGGGTTCCATGTACAAATCAGTGGTTGCCGAAATGGAGAAAATACCGGAAATCGTGGAATGCCACTTCACTACGGGTCCTTACACGATGCTGACGAAAGTATATGCACGCGATAACGAGCATCTGATGGACTTGCTGAATAACAAAATGCAAGAAATTCCGGGTGTAACCGCTACCGAAACGTTGATTTCACTGGAGCAAAGTATCAAGAAGGAAATTCCTATTTGCCCGGAGAAATAACAGATAATTTATGGAATTCTTAAACGAATATCATCTTTCGGGACTGTTCATCGGCATTTGTACATTTCTTATCATTGGATTGTTTCATCCTGTGGTAGTGAAAGCCGAGTATTATTGGGGTACCAAGTGCTGGTGGATTTTTCTTGTATTGGGCATCGGGGGCGTTGTGGCCTCGCTTTGCGTAGAGAATATCTTGATTGCGTCCCTCTTGGGCGTATTTGCTTTCTCTTCGTTCTGGACCATCAAGGAGGTCTTTGAACAAGAAGACCGCGTAAAGAAAGGTTGGTTCCCCAAGAACCCCAAACGTACGTATAAGTTCTAAAAACAAAGCAACAAACAGTATATTTTGCCCGAAAGGTTTGCATATTTCAACTGAATATACTATTTTTGTGCCCGCTATCCGATGAGGATAACACCGGACTTGTAGCTCAGTTGGTTAGAGCAACAGACTCATAATCTGGAGGTCCCTGGTTCAAGCCCAGGCTGGTCCACGAAGAAAAAGGCTGATTCCTAAGGGAATACAGCCTTTTTCTTTGTAATACCCCTCCAGTTATAAGTCCGTTGTTTTAGTAGTTTTAGCCTTAAATTGATGCAGTTGTTTCACTATTGTTTCACCGAACCAAGCAAATTAGAATTTACTCCTAAAAAGTATAATAAGAGAAAAAACTCATTTTATGAGTTGCTTATCATTCTAAACTTATTATATTTGCTCCCATAATCTAAAAAATGAAAGGTGATACTAGAGAAACAACATATTGATTTTGAACAGATTTATCTTTCTTATTTCTCGAAAATGAAACGTTTTGCCCGAGAATATGTCTTATCGGATGAAGATGCAGAGAATATAGTACAAGATGTTTTCCTCGATTTTTGGGAAAAGAAAGAACTATTGCCACTACCTATCAATATTCTGGCCTATTTATTCACTTCTATAAAAAACCGTTGCATTGACTTTCTACGGCACAAAATAGTGCAGAAAGAAGTAGAAAATAAAATGCAGGAAGAATATAGATTGACCTTACAAATGAAATATTATTCTTTAGGAGAATTAGATGAAGGGATTTTTGAAAAAGATGATGTAGAACAATTGCTCTCTAAAGTAATAGATTCGCTGCCTGAAAGATGTAGAGAGATATTTTTGAAAAGTAAGATAGAGGGCAAAAAGCAAAAGGAAATAGCAGAAGAGATGAACATTTCAATTAATACGGTTGAAACTCAGATGGGAATTGCCTATAAAAAGCTACGAAACGAACTAAAAGACTATTTTCCTCTTTTTATCTTTCTGTATTATTTGTAACCTGAACAAAAAAAGTGATTTTCTTTTAGCGGATTCTTTTTCTACATTCGTCTATACTATGAATTAAGTCATAAAAAGATGGATGAACGTATATTAAAATATTTCCAAAACAGCCTAGCACCCAATGAGAGGTTGCTACTTCTTCGTGAAATAGAGAAAAATGAGGAGCTAAAAAAGCAGTTTGCCGAGTATCAGAATATCCAGGCATTACTGAACTTATCCTCACACACAGAAGATAAGAAAGAGGGAAAAACAAGCTATCAGCATTTCCAAAAACGGATAAAAAGCAAAAAAATGCGTATTTGGCTGGTGAAAACAATGAAATATGCAGCTGCAATACTCATTTTAATGATAAGCACATATCAGCTATCTATTTGGCAGATGTCACATAAGCTACAAGATGACTTCCAAGTGCAAACCAATACTTTATATGTACCAGCCGGGCAACGTGCTTGTATATCTTTGCAAGATGGTACCGTGGTCTGGTTAAATGCTCAATCGACCTTGACCTACCCCTCGCATTTTTATGGAAAGGAAAGAACTGTTTCCATTATAGGCGAAGCCTTTTTTGAAGTAGCTAAAGACAAAAACAGACCTTTCATCGTAGCGGCTCAAGATGCGAAAATACAAGTATTAGGAACAAAATTCAATGTATATAGCTATCCGGATAGCAAACAAATCAGGACAAGTCTGATTGAAGGTGCCGTTCAAGTGTTCTACAAGAGTAAGCAAGTTATATTAAGGCCCAATGAAGAAAGCATTGCACAAGACGGGAAATTGACAGTCAGCAATATAAAAAATCCTGATATGTTATTATGGAGAAATGGCATCTACAGCTTTAATAATGAACGCTTGGCTGACATTGTCAACAAATTGGAGCTATATTATGATGTCACAATCAATATTGCAAATCCCAAATTGAAAGATATAAATTATACATGTAAATTCCGTCAAAGAGATGGAATAGAGAAAATACTACATACCATTCAAAAGATACATCATTTCAAAATTGAAATAGACAAAGAAAATAACGTGATCACCTTAAAGTAATACAATTGTTTAACCCTTAATACATTATCCACATGAAAACATAGAATTATAATCAAAAAGGCGACAAGTGCACCACCACCTGTCGCCTGTAGAAAGTAAACACCGGAAAAAAATTTAGTATTCACTCTAAATACAAAGATATGAAAATAAATCCTTTGTTATCACTCTTTATTGTCCAAAATCAAAGCTTTAAAGATTATTTTAGAATTATGAAAATCTCTTTATTCTTGCTATTTGCTTGTGCCCTCCAATTACTGGCAGTAAATACAGAAGCACAAAACGCAGTCATAACCTTTCCTTCTAATTCTATATCTGTAGGTCAGCTAATAGAAGAGATAGAAAAGCAGACAGATTACTTAGTTGTATATAGCAATCGCGAAATAGATACCAACCGGCAGGTCATTATACAAAATAAATCTGCTAAGGTATCTTCATATTTGAAAGAGACATTGGCGAAAGTAGGTATTGGCTATAAATTCGAAAACGATTATATTATTTTATCGAAAAATACCAGCTTATTAGATCAGATACAACAAGAAAAAATAACAGGAATAGTGACTGATGTAAAAGGAGAGCCGATTATAGGTGCAAATGTCAGTGTTATAGGCAAATCAATAGGTACAATTACAGATATAGATGGCAAGTTTACCATCCAAGCTTCACAAGGAAATACCCTTCAGGTTTCATTCATTGGCTACAAAACTCAAACCACCAAAGTTGCAAACAAACATATCACAATTGTTTTACAAGAAGATATGGAAATGCTTGATGAAGTGGTTGTAATTGGCTATGGAACTGTGAAGAAGTCAGACTTGACAGGTTCAGTTTCTTCCATTTCACAGAAAAATATAAAGGACCAGCCAATGACTCGACTGGATCAAGCTTTAAGCGGAAGAATTCCCGGCGTCGTTGTTATAACAAACTCCGGTGCACCGGAGCAGAGTACCCAAATTCGTATACGTGGTGCAAATTCTATTTATGGTGGAAATTCACCACTTTATATTGTAGATGGGGTACCTAATACCGATTTATTTAACAATCTGGCTCCTAATGACATACAATCGATAGAGGTCCTGAAAGACGCTTCGGCAACTGCTATTTATGGTTCTCGCGGTGCAAACGGAGTAATACTGGTCACTACCAAAAGAGGGGCTGAAGGTAAGACAAATATTCACTTGGAAACAGAACAATCAATATCTACCATTGCCAAAAAGCTAGATCTATTAAGTGCAAGTGAATATGCAGAATTCTATAATGAGTATCGTCGGGAAAAGGGGGCTAATCAAGATTTCTTTTCTCCGGATGAAATCACTCAGTGGAAAAAAAATGGGGGTACAGACTGGCAAGATCTAATGTTCAGAACAGCTCATACTCAAAATTATAAACTCTCTATTTCAGGAGGTATTCCGAAACTTCAATATTTGGTATCTATGAATATGATGGACATAGAAGGCATTTTGAAGGAATCGAAAAGTCAGAAATTCAGTTTACGGTCTAATATAACTGCTGATGTAACTAATTGGTTGAAAATGAACTTAGACGTAAATGCAGTAAGACGAAAAACAAATAAAAATGGTCCCCGTGGAGGAGTCGGAACTATTATAGCAGATGCAATTACCTATAGTCCTACCTTGAAATTAAAAGATGAAGAAGGAAACTGGTTGAGAGATAATATCAATTCAACAAAAGATAACCCTTATGGCCGATTAACTCAAGATTTGGATGAAAGTTACACTAATTATCTAGCAGCAAATTTACAGTTTATGGTACAATTACCAGTAAAAGGGTTGAGTTTGAATTTCCAAGGTGCTGCCCATTATAAAGATTACAAGAATCGTTGGATGAAGTCGAATGCAAAGGATTTACGAGCTCAAAACAATTCTGCAAATAATAATCAAAACGATAGTTTTGACTGGTATAATGTAAATCAAATAAATTATGCAAGAGAATGGAAAGAACATAAGTTGAATCTTATGGGAGCCATAGAATTATCACAATCAACAACTACAGGATTGTCTAATGAAGTAGCTAACCTGAGAACAGAATCTGTTGATTTTTGGAATTTGAGTTTGGGAGATATGAATCTGTTTAGCAATTCATTTTCACGCTCTTCGTTAGTTTCACTTATGGGACGTGCAATGTATCAATTCAAAGATAGATACTTACTTACTGCGACTATTAGACGAGATGGTTCTTCCAAATTCCAAGGTAAGAATAAATGGGGAAATTTTCCATCAGTTGCCGTTGCCTGGAGAATGTCAGAAGAATCTTTTATAAAGAATCTCAATATTTTTGATGTCTTAAAGTTAAGAATGAGTTGGGGCAATACAGGTAACCAAGCCATTGGAGCCTATTCAACCTTAGGGCTTCTAGCTGAGTCGAAGTATGGTTGGGGAGGTACAAGTGATTATCCCGGATACGGAGTTTCCGGACCTGCCACTCCTAATCTGACATGGGAAAAAACTACTCAATATGATTTAGGCTTAGATATGGCATTTGCAAATAATAGAATTCTGGCAAATATCGATCTATACCAAAAGAATACAACCGGGTTGTTACTAAAGAAACCTATACCATACTATGATGGCGGAGGAACCACTTGGGTAAATCTTGGTGAAGTGAAAAACAGAGGTATTGAATTCTCTTTAACCGGAATTCCTATTCAAAACAAAAATTTAATATGGGAAAGCACATTTAATGTATCCTACTCAAAAAATGAAGTTGTCAGCTTAGGAGATGAAACAAGATTACATCCGGGAACAAAATTAGACCAAGCTTCTCTCAATACGGCCGTATTGCAAGTAGGAAAACCATTAGGTAGTATCTATGGATATATTTGGGAAGGTTTATGGCGTACTGACGAGGCCGAAGAGGCAGCCAAATGGGGGCAAAAGCCAGGAGATAACAAATTTAAGGAGAAAAATGTGAATTACAAATTGGAATCTGATGACGCAGATATTATCGGACAAGCATTTCCTGATGTAATATTAGGATGGAATAATACCATCAAATGGAAAAATTTAGATTTCAATTTATTCTTTCAAGGTTCACTGGGAGCTGACCGTTTGAATTTATCACGCTATCTCACCAATGAATGTGTCAGTGATTCACGTTTTATCACCTCTAAAGAAGGTTATTATAACAGATGGACACCCGAAAATCAAAATACTAAAATACCAAACCCGTTCAGTTCGACAATCAATTCCAGATTTGAAACTGCTCAATATTTGGAAAAAGCTGATTATCTAAGATTAAAGAATATAAGTATTGCATATACAATCCCCAGAGCAAAAACAAAATTTGCAGATATCAGAATCTCCCTGAGTGCTCAAAACCTGTTTACGATCACGTCTTACACAGGATATGATCCGGAAGGAACTATGGATATCACAAGCAATGGCGGCAATAGTGACATTAACGCAGGCGTTGATGGCGGTTCATACCCATTACCAAGAACATTTACTTTGGGGCTTGGATTCTCATTTTAGTTTAACCAATAAAATAGATGCAAAATGAAAAAAATATTGATTTATAGCATATTATTATTTGCTTTATGTTCTTGTGACAATTTCCTGGAAGAAGACCCTCGTGGTAAACTTACCCCTTCCTCTTTCTTCTCAAGTCCGGAAGACTTGGATATGGCTATAACTGGGATGTACAACAAATATTACCAGACTAATGCTCGCGTCTTCAGAGCCATTTATGTGTGGTGTGCAGATGATGTAACAGCCCATAGTGGTGGTAATAAGTCACGTTTTTCGGAATATGACCGGTTTAATTTCAACTCGGGAAATACAGATATTCTTGAAATGTATCAACTCTATTATCAGACAATCAAAGCTTGCAATTATGTAATTAATAATGCAGAAAGAACACCGGTTGAGAAATCTTTCCTGGAGCCGAGACTGGGACAAGCCTACTTTTTAAGAGCATTAAACTATTTTATGCTTGTACGCATTTGGGGACGTATACCTCTAGTCACAGAGAATGAGATAAATTACAATACCCCAAAAGCAGAGGTGAATAAAATATATGAATTAATAGAATCGGATGCATTAACAGCAGAAAGAATGCTGCCGGATAATCATAAGATAGCCCCCTATTTTCAGAACGGAATTAATGTAGCTCCTAACAAAGGCGCTGCAAAAGCTTTACTAGCCTCTGTTTACATGACGGAAGCAGGCTGGCCTTTGAAAAAAGGAGCGGAATATTATGATAAGGCGGCTGCAAAGTATAAAGAAATCATTGAAAACGAAGATACGTATGGTTATATATTAGAACCGGACATACGTACATTGACTAAAGAACCTGAAGCTAATTACTCCAAGGAAATAGTATTTGGAGAGTTCCATAACAAAACGAAAAACTATTTCTCTGGACCCAAAAGCGAATTACCAGAGGAGTCCGGCGGATGGTGTGACTATATGGTTGAATTGGAATTCTTTAAAAGTATGCCGGAAGGAATACGCAAGGATGCTTGGTTCCTGACCAAGGTGACGATGACCGGGCAGGAGCGTAACCCAGAAACGGGACGCTATCCATTACTAAATTGGGATGATCCCGCAACCAATCAGAAACATCCTTATTGGAAGAAAAATATAGAAAGTTCAGACTGGGTATTTAATTATGATGACGGGTATTATGAAACCAAAGGAATTTCAAGCGCAAGCGGGAAAACCAGAATGATATTTAGATATGCTGATATCTTACTATTGTACGCAGAAGCAGTTGCTTATGGAACTAAGAGTATTGATGATTTAGCATTTGACTGCATGTGGAGAGTACAAGAAAGAGCTGGAGTACCACTTATTTCAAAGGATGTCACTAAAGAATATTTCCAAAAAGCTGTTCTGGATGAGAGACGGTGGGAAACCGCAGGTATGGAACATAGCTGTATGGGGCGTTTCTTTACTATGCAAAGACATGAGATTCTTCATTTGCAAAAAAATTATAGAGATGCAGCCGAGCTTTCTTTAAATCCCAATTTAACATTAAGCGAAGAATTCTATTATTTTCCGATACCAGACAATGAACTCTTGATAGTTCCTGGATTAAAAGATTAATTCTACTTTTCTAAAATGAGGGTTTTAAGAGTTCGCGTTTCTTTTGAAACCCTCTTTCATTTATAAAACATTTAATATGAGATACTTTAGTATAATATTTGTATTATGCTTGACCCTTTCTATGGTTCAAGCTCAGCAAACCTCTTTTGTAAATCCTTTCATTGGTACTTCCGATGATCATGGACAAACCGATCCATCCGCAACCATTCCGTTCGGGATGATTAAACCGGGGCCAGAAACTATACCTCGCGGAAACGGAGGTTATGATTATCAATCACAACAGCTGAAAGGATTCTCACAGACCAGAATGTCTGGAGTAGGCTGTATAGGCGTCGGAGGAAACCTGCTGATAACACCTTTTGTCGGAACAGCATGCAAGACTTTAAAAATGGATAAGGCGTCAGAAACTGCAATTCCCGGATATTATAGCGTAACTTTAGATAATCAACTTAAAGTTGAAATAACCACAGGTAGGACTACAGCTATCTATCGTTTTACCTATCCTGCTACAGAGACCGCCGGCATAAAAATAAATTTCAAACATTCTTATGGTAAGCATATTGCCGAAGAACATAGCATTATAGGAGACAATGCAGTAAAAGGATTTGTGCGTTCTGCTTGCACTTGTGATTTAGGCAGTTACAAATTTTATTATTATATTGAAAAAGATAAATCTACTTATAAACCAGAAGATAACGATTCAGAATTACTATGGAAGTTTCAAACAGAGCCTAATGAACAAATTATACTGAAAATAGGATTATCCTCTGTCAGTGCAGAAGAAGCTGAAGCGAATCTCAAAAAAGAGTGCTCGAATCAGTCTTTCGAACAGATACGCACCAATGCACGTATTGCCTGGGAAAATCTATTGGGGCAAATACAAGTCGAAACTTCTGATGAAGATTTAAAAACATCATTTTATACGCGGCTCTATCATGCCTGCCAGACCCCTTTCACAATCAATGATTATTCCGGTAGTTATAAGGGAAGTGACGGAAAAGTATATAAAAGCCAGCAGTTACCCTATTATCATGGTTGGTCTATTTGGGATACCTACCGAACAAAATATCCTCTGTTATCTATTGTTTGTCCCACGGAATACAAGCACATGATCTCCTCACTTGCGGAATTATACAAACAAGGCAAGCCTCGTTCTGCAACAAAGACAGAACCATTTCTGACAACACGTACTGAACACTCTATTATCACGATTTTAGATGCATTACAAAAAGGAATGTTTGATGGTTCTCTCGACGAGCTACTTCCACTGATGCTAAAAGAGGCAGAAGATATCTCCAATGACTCACCGGACAAAGCATTGGAACGAGGATATGATTTCTGGGGAGTTTCTGAACTCGCAGGGAAAATGGGTAATAAAGAGTTAAAAAAAGAGTTCTCTTTACGCTCAAAAGAATACAGACCAATATGGTTACAAAAATTTAAGGACATTGGTCCAACTTCAGATATAATGCATGGTGACGGTTTGTACGAAGGTACTATATGGCAATATCGTTGGTTCGTACCTCATGACTTCGATTGGGTTATTGCGACTTTGGGCAGCAAGAAAAAGGTTTTGAGTGAATTAGATTATTTCTTTGAGAACAATTTATTCAATATGGGAAACCAACCTGATATACATGTTCCATTTTTATATTATTACCTTGGAGCGCCATGGAAAACGCAAAAGTTAGTCCACCAAATATTACTTGAACCGACCACTAATTATTATGGGACACATGAAAAGTGGGAAAAACCTTATATCGGCAAAATCTTCAATACCACTCCACAAGGGTACTTGAAAGAAATGGATGATGATGCCGGAACCATGTCCTCTTGGTTTGTGCTCTCTTCCATAGGACTATTTCCTGTCTGCCCGGGTATACCCTATTATTGGATAAATGCTCCGGTCTTTGATACGGTTACATTACACCCAACGTCTCAACAAGAATTTAAAATCCATGTAAATCGCCCTGATGCAGAGTGTATCTATATTCAAAAAGCAATTTTAAACGGTAAAGTTTTAAATAGAAGTTGGTTAAGCTATGACGAAATCATGCAAGGCGGAGATTTGACCCTAGAGTTAGGAAAGCTTCCTAATAAACATTGGGGACATAATACTGATTTTATAAAGTCACTATTTAAAAAATAAATTAAATGAAAAGAAAGGAATGTTTTTGGTGGGTATTTGCGATAATTGGAGTATGCTTTCTGAGCATAAGATGTAGTAATGTAAAAGAGGATTATTGCTGTTATGTAAATCCCTTTATTGGTAATGCAGATAATGGCCACACATTTCCAGGAGCTTGCGTACCATTTGGAATGATACAAGTAAGCCCGGAAAGTGGAAATGGTTCGTGGAGATATTGCTCTGGCTTTAATATTGAGGATGACTCTATCATGGGATTTTCCCAAAATCATTTGAACGGTACGGGATGTCCCGACTTAGGAGATATATTGATTCTACCATTTTGTGGTGATATACAAAATGAAAAATATAAAAGTAGATATGAGAAAGAACATCAAAAAGCTCATCCAGGATACTATTCAGTAGTTTTATCTGATTTTGGAGTGGAGGTAGAATTGACTGCGACACAACGCACGGCCATGCATCGTTATACTTTCAGAAAAGCAGAACCGGCACATATTCTGGTAGACCTTCAAAGTGGAATCGTAAGTAAGAATGAGCAGCTGCGAACTCATGTAATAGATGCAGAAATGCAGCTGTTAGACCAATATAGTATCGTCGGAAAGAACAAGGTGAAAATGTGGGTAGAAAGAGAGTTCTTCTATGTTATCAAATTCGACAAACCCTATATAGCTATTGAAGAACTTCAACCTCAAGAAGGAGAAAAAGCCAAACGCCTTCTTCTTTCATTTGATTTAAAACCAGGAGAAAATGTTCAAGTAAAAGTCGGTCTGTCTACTGTCAGCATAGAAGGTGCACAGGAAGCATTAGAAAAAGAAAATCCAGATTGGAACTTTGAAAAAGTAAAGGCTCAATCTGCCGAAGCCTGGAACAATCTGTTGTCACGGATAGACGTATCAGGCACAGAAGAACAAAAAGTAAACTTCTACACTTCCATTTACCATTTATGTATCCAACCTAATAATATAACTGATGTGGATGGAAGATACAGAGGTCCTAATGACAGCATCCTCTACTCTCCCATAGGAGAATACTATTCTACCCTATCCTTGTGGGATACTTATCGTGCAGCTCATCCATTATATACTCTTTTAGTACCGGAGAAAGTTAACGGATTTGTCAATTCAATGTTATCTCACTGTGATACACAGGGTTATTTACCCATATGGGCTTTATGGGGTAAAGAAAATCATTGTATGATCGGTAACCATGCCATCCCCGTTATTGTAGATGCATATCTGAAAGGATATAAAGGTTTTGATCCTGAGAGAGCTTATGAAGCAATCAGAAAATCATCATTAGAATCTCACCCGAAGTCTGATTGGGAAACCTACAATCAATATGGATACTATCCTTTCGATCTTATTCCTGAAGAATCAGTTTCCAGAACTTTAGAGAGTTGCTATGATGACTATTGTGTGGCACAAATGGCAAAAGCATTAGGAAAGAAAGAAGATTATAATTTCTTTTCCAAAAGAGCCCGTGCATATACATCCCTGTTTGATCCGGTAACCAAACTAATGCGCGGGAAGGACTCACAGGGCAAATGGAGAGAACCTTTTGATCCTTTCAGACTATCACATGCCGGAACTTCCGGAGGGGATTATACTGAAGGAAATGCATGGCAATATGTATGGCATGTGCAACACGATGTAGATTCTTTAATTGAGATGATGGGAGGAAATAAAGCATTTACAGCAAAACTCGATTCACTCTTCTGGCTTGAGAACAATACTGTAAATACAGGTTTTGTATCTGATGTGACCGGACTCATAGGACAATATGCCCATGGGAATGAACCTAGTCATCATGTAGCTTACCTATACAACTATGCAGGGGAATTCTGGAAAACCCAAAAACTTATCCGAGAAATCTTTGATCACTTTTATCTGCCCGTTTCCGACGGTTTGTGCGGAAATGACGATTGTGGGCAGATGTCCGCATGGTATTTGTTCTCAGCTATGGGATTTTATCCTGTAGATCCTATCAGTAAAGAGTATATTATTGGTGCTCCTCAACTGAAGGAGATGATATTACGTCTGGAAGGTGGAAAGAATTTCATCATTCGTGCCGAAGGCTTATCAGAAGAAAATAAATATGTAAAGGCAGTCTTTTTGAATGGAAAAGAATTAAAACGGTTTAGAATCTTTCATCATGAAATCACAGACGGAGGTATTTTAGAATTTATCATGACGGATAATCCGTCAAAATCATTTAATTAATTATGAAAGTATACATATTATCAATCCTTTTCTCCCTGTCTTTTTCGTTAGTGTGGAGTAAAGAGTATAATGCATCTTTTTTTGGCATAAAGTCTGATGGAGTAACATTGAACACCAACTCTATCCAGACTGGTATTAATTATATTCACAAAGAAGGGGGAGGTGTTTTAGTTTTTAATGTCGGCCGTTATTTAACAGGTAGCATTGAACTCAAATCGAACGTAGCAATACAATTAAAGGAAGGAGCAGTGCTGGTAGGTTCCCTAAACCCTTATGACTATAATATGGAAGGTCCTTGCTATAGTATGATTCGAGCTATAAACCAAAAAAATATAGCCATTTATGGAAAAGGAATAATTGATGCACAAGGGCGTCAAGTATCATACAACATAATCGACCAAGTACATAAAGGTTTTATCAAAGACCCTTTGGAAAACGACAGACCGCGTAGACTGCGAGGAATTCATTTTAAGCAATGCCGAGGCATAACTATAGAAGGGATTACTATAAAAAACACCTGTGATTGGACACAGGAATATGAAGAATGCGATTCGCTATGGGTCAGGGGTATTACAGTCGACAATAAAGCATATTGGAATAATGATGGTATTGATATCGTCGATTGCCAGAATGTTTTGATAGAGAATTCTTTCTTTGACTCTTCGGATGATGCAGTTTGCCTGAAATCCCATAAAACTGAAACTGCATGCCGGAATGTAGTAATTCGTAATTGTACTATGCGTTCGAGTGCCAACGGGATAAAATTAGGTACTATGACAGTTGGAGGATATGAAAATATCCGGATCATAAACAATAAGATTTATGATACTTATCGTTCGGCATTAACAATAGCTACTCCCGATGGAGGATACGCCCGAAACATAGTAGTGGATAGTCTGCAAGCCTATAATACAGGAAATGCTATATTTCTTCGAATAGGCAACCGTACGCATTCGAATAAAATCGGAACAATGGACTCTATCCTTATTTCTAATTTGTATGTAGAAATTCCCGAAGGAAAACCGGATGCAGGCTATGAATATGAAGGCCCCATAGAACATATGCCTAGAAATATATCTCCGGCAAGTATCATTGGGCTAAAAGGGCATCCCATAACACACGTGACACTGAAAAATGTGGTAATCAATCATCCGGGTGCAGGAAAACCGGAAATAGCAAAAGTTGGTGTGACTCCGGAAGAATTAGATAGAGTTCCTGAATTGGCTGATTCATATCCTGAATTTTCATGTTTCAAGGAACTTCCAGCGTGGGGCCTCTATCTTCGACATGTTGAGCGGATTATTTTAGAGAATGTTACATTTATTGCCCGAAAAAAAGATTATAGACCAGCTATAGTACTGGACGATGCACATCATGTCAGCATGAGTAAAATGAAAATCCAGGAACCGGGGAAAAAGAAGGAACAGATACATATATATCAATCTACTAATATCACTAAATAGAAATTACAATGAAACAATTACTAACAACTTTACTATTATTTTGGAGTATCAATATTTTTGCACAGCAAACCTATGATATTGTTATAGTGGGAGGAACACCCGGCGGATTGACCACAGCACTCGCAGCTGCTAAACTTGGGAAAACTTCTGTTATTTTAGAACGAACACAGCATATAGGAGGTCTGCCCTCCAATGGACTGGGAGCAACGGATATTGTAACCCGGGCAGCAACAACAGGATTATTCAGAGAGTTCACCTGCCGCATCAAAGACTATTACAAAAAAAAATATGGTGTAACTTCTATACAATATCAGAGATGTGATGATGGTTTCCGTTTCGAACCTTCAGTGGCAGAACAAGTATTCACAGACTGGTTAGGAGAATATAAAGATCTAATCACAGTTTTGACAATGCGGCAATTCGATTCCAGTCCTCATAATATAAAAAAAGTAGATGATAAAATTGTGAAAATCAACGTTCTGAATCGTGATAATAATACTCAAGAAGAGTATCAAGGCAAGATTTTCATTGATGCCACTTACGAGGGAGATCTGGCAGCAGCAGCCGGTGTCCCCTTTAGAGTAGGGCGCGAAGGTAAAAATGAGTTTGGAGAACCCGGAGCAGGAAGTGTTTACAAATACTGGCATGGCCCGGAAATGGATGCTTCCACTTTTATTGGAGATAATGCTGTCCAGGCATACAATTACCGATTGTGCCTGACCAAAAATCCGAATAATAAAGTACCTATAACAAAGCCCAAAAATTATGACCGTAATGAATATGCATCTATTATCGATGATGTCTGGACGGGACGTCATACCCAAGCAGAAATGGTGAATGTTACTTTGGAAATGTTAGAAGCTAATAAGAAACATATAGCTAAGGGCAATCCGACTATGATTCCTGGTGACAAATGGGGGCTTGGTAAAGTAGTAAACCTGGTTGAAATTCCAAATGAAAAAACAGATGCTAACAACCAGCATGCTGCTTTTGTCTCATCAGATCTGCCTGAAGAGAACTGGGCATGGCCTACAGCCGGTTGGGCATGGCGTGACAAGTTTGCTACAAGACTGAGAGAATATACAGAAGGACTGCTTTGGTTTGCCCAAAACGATAAAGAATTACCGGTTCATTTTCGGAAAGCAGCTCGCGAATGGGGGTATGCAAAAGATGAATATACTGATAATGGGCATTTTCCCAGACAAGTATATGTACGTGAAGGACGTCGGTTCGAAGGACTTCATTTTTTCATAGCAAGTGATGCGATACCTGTAAAAGGCAGTGGAAGGCCTCCTGTGTATTCATCAAGCATCACAGCCAGCCATTATGGATTTGATTCACATGCCACCCATAAACGGGAACCCGGTATGGTGCACCTGAATGGATTTCTGGGTTATCCAACATCACCTTACACTGTCCCTTATGGAGTGATTGTTCCTAAGGAGATAGATAATTTATTATTTCCAGTTCCCATTTCCGGCTCTCATATCGGTTTCTCTACACTTAGAATGGAACCATGCTGGATGGCTATGGGGCAAGCTGCCGGTGTAGCATCTTCAGTTGCAATAGAAGAAAAGGTAAAAGTCAGGAATATCAATATAGCTATGATGCAAGATGTCTTGCTTAAACAAGGCACTACTCTGATTTATTATAAAGATGTTTCATTAGATGACGAAGATTTCTTAATGGTACAATACATGGGACTTCGGGGCTTTTTGCCCGAATGGGAAGCAAAATTAGATGAAGCGATAGAGGAACAGACTTTAAGTAACTGGAAGCGTTTGTCTAAATTGAATATAAAAATTCAACCGGGAATTTCTACCCGAAGGGAAATTTTGAATGAGTTATATGCAAAGATGAAAAAATAATATCTTGATACAATGCTGAAAAGAAAATTACTATATACTTTGTTGACTCTATTCCTCTATTGGACTGGTGTCCAAGGAAAAGATTACTCTATAATGGATTTTGGGGCAAAACCTGATGGGGTAACTTTAAACACGCATACCATCCAATATGCAATTGATTATGTTCATACAGCAGGAGGGGGAAAACTCATTTTTGATGCCGGAAACTATTTGACCGGCACCATATATTTAAAATCCAATGTTACTTTACACTTAGCGCAAGGGGCTGTCTTATTAGGTTCGTATAATGCCTTAGACTATAAGAAAGATGAGTATATACAACGAACAGCTTTACTTTTTGCCGTACAGCAAGATAATATCGGAATAACAGGTGAAGGTACAATTAACGGTAGGGGATTCATAGTAGCCAACAATCTGATATCATACATTCAGAGAGGATTGATAGATGACCCATTGCATATGGATAGGCCTGATGAAATAAACCGTCCCCACAATATTTATTTTAGAGAATGTCGAAATGTAAGAGTTGAAGGAGTACGGATGCACGATCCGGCAAGTTGGAATCAAGCCTACGACCAGTGTCGGCAAGTCATTATAGATAATATAAATGTTGATTGTAAATCTTACTGGAATAATGACGGTATAGATATCGTAGATTGTGATAGTGTCAGAATCAGCAATTCTTTTTTCGATGCTGCCGATGATGGAATCTGTTTCAAATCGCATGAGCCATCGCAAATCTGCCAAAATGTAGTAGTTGATAATTGCATCATACGTTCAAGTGCCAGTGGCTTAAAATTCGGAACAGCATCAAAAGGTGGTTTTCGTGATTTTATCATCAAGAATCTCACGATTTATAACACTTACCGTTCCGCCGTGACATTCGCCACTGTGGATGGAGGCATTATCGAAAATATACTTGTTGATAGTGTACGTGCCGTGAATGTAGGAAATGCATTCTATCTACGAATAGGAGACCGCTGGAATTCCGGACGAAGACCGCTTATGAAAAATGTTACCCTTTCCAACTTCAACGTGAAGCTGGCAAGCTCTAAGCCTGATGCAGGTTATTCATACGAAGGCCCGGTAGAACATCTACCTCGCAACATCTCTCCTGCAAGTATTATCGGTTTACCTGAAGATAGAATTCAAGGAATTATTCTCAAGAATATAGATATAGAATCTCCAGGAGGAGGTAATCCTTTCTATGCCAAATGCGGAGTGACCGCGAAAGAACTGGAAGGAATACCTGAGATGAGAACAGCCTATCCGGAGTTTTCACAATTTAAGGAGCTTCCTGCGTGGGGAATCTTCATACGTCATGCAGATGACATCCGGTTGGATAATGTGAAATTAAAAGTTCACACCTTTGATTACAGACCTGCTATTGTAACATCGGACGTAAAAGGAGTTATTTTAGAAAAAGTAGATGTACAATCAACCCTTAATGATAAAAAAGAACAGCTTTTTATGTATAAAACATTTAATGTCATCCAATAGATATGCTGAAAAAAATATTAGCCCTGGTTATTATATGTTGGACTGTAACACTTGTCCACTCTCAGGAAGTATTATCTGAATGGGAGAATCCTGAAATAAATAGTGTAAATGCAGAACCAGCTCATGCCTCTTATATACCTTATCGATCTGTTGCAGAGGTAGAACGAGGAGAGTCTTCCATGGTACATTCTCTGAATGGAAAATGGAAATTTAAGTATATTTCCGGTATAGAAGCCTCCCCTACTGCTTTTTATAGCGTAGATTACGATGATAGTTCATGGAATTATATTAATGTTCCTGGTAATTGGCAACTACAAGGAGAATATGATCCGCCTATTTTTACAAATGTGAAATACCCCTTTGAACCTAATCCTCCCTATGTTCCCAAAGATTCCAATCCAATAGGACTATACCGTCGAAACTTTGTTGTTCCGACTGACTGGAAAGATGAAGAAATCTTTTTGCACTTTGCCGGAGTACAATCCGCCATGTATGTTTGGTTGAATGGGGAAAAAGTGGGATACCATGAAGATGGAATGTTACCGGCAGAGTTTAATATCAGCAAATATTTGCAGAAAGGTGAGAATCAGTTGACTGTCCAAGTCCTAAATTGGTCTGACGGCAGTTACTTAGAGGATTTGGACTATTGGAGATTAAGTGGTATATACCGTGATGTCTTTTTATTTGCACTTCCTAAAGTCCATATCAGAGATTTCTCCATTTTCTCTAACTTGGATACGGAGTATAAGGATGCAGAATTAAATGCAATCGTTTCTATAAAGAACGAGACAAGCGAATTTGTCAAAGATGGTTGTTTGCGTATTTCTTTAAAAGAAACATCCGGCAAATTAATATGGACAAGAAAGTTTTTGTTCAGTGTAGCTTCGGGTGAAGAGCAAGAAATCTCATTCTCAGAGAAAGTTTCTTCTCCTTTAAAGTGGGCGGCAGAAACACCTGAATTATATCGCTTGGATATAGAATTATCCCCAAAGCATGGCAGCGTACAACAAGTTATTCACCAAAAGGTAGGATTTAGAAAGGTAGAAATAAAAGATGGACATCTGTTGCTTAATGGACAACCTGTAAAAATAAAAGGAGTTAACAGACATGAATTCGATCCTTATACCGGGCGATATATTACCCGTGAAACGATGGAACGTGACATCAAATTGATGAAATTATTTAATATCAATGCGGTGAGAACTTCCCATTACCCCAATCACCCGGATTGGTATGACTTGTGTGACGAGTATGGACTATATGTAATGGATGAAGCTAATGTAGAGAGTCATGGTTTGTGGGCAAAAGGATTCTATGTAGGAGAAAGAGATGAGTGGAAAAGTGCTATTGTCGAAAGGAATGTGAACATGGTAAAAAGAGATAAGAATCACCCTTCTATCATCTTCTGGTCTATGGGGAATGAATCTGGTTGGGGAAAGAACTTTGACAAGGCTTATGAAGAAATAAAAAGATGTGACCCAGAGAAACGTCCGGTTCATTATGAGGCAAAAAATCCTGCTTATGCAAAAGTACTTTCAAGGTATGATTTCATTTCAAATATGTATAATCCTCTTAATGAAATTATCAAGCAGTATAATGAAGATCAGTCACGCCCTATGTTGATATGTGAATATGCTCACTCTATGGGAAATGGTTTAGGCAATTTCAGAAAGTTCTGGAATTTATTCTATAAATATCCCCGTATGCATGGAGGGTTTACTTGGGATTGGGTAGACCAGGGACTACGTTTGAAAGATAAAAATGGCAAAGAATATTGGGAAGTAATAAATTATAGTGACGGTGCAAATTCAAATGATGGTTTAGTAAATCCTGATCGGGAAGTTCAACCGGAGTTATATGAATTGAAGAAAGTTTTTCAAAATTTCAATGTAGAAAATATAGATATAAATGAAGGACTTGTTTCTATATCAAATGCGAACTATTTCACTGATACAAAAGGAATTATTTTATGTTGGACATTATTAGAGAATGGTCTTCCTATAGATCATGATACGATTACGGCCTTGAATATAGCTCCCCAAAGCAAGCAATTGATAGAATTGGACTTACCCAGGCAAAGCTTAAAAGCTGGAAATGAATACCATGTAAACTTTAGTTTTTATGATACTGAACAACGGAATTATTCTGACGGTAGTATTGAGATCGCTTCAGAGCAATTAGCTCTAGATATACTTCCCGAACCGTTCATAGAGAAAGAAGTTCAAACAACCTCTCCTCTTCGGGTAGAAAGAAAAAATGGACTAACAGTTATAGGGAAAAGTTTTCATATACAATTTGACAGACTCACCGGAGCGATATCACAGTTCAGCTATAAAGGAAACAATTTGCTGGAATCTCCTCTATTACCATGTTTCTGGCGGGTTCCGACCGATAACGATGAAGGACGTAATAATTCTTATGCAAGTTCATGGCGCAAAGTAGGATTGGATGATTATAAAATAAAAACCAAACAATTGGATTTCGTGATTTTACCTACCGGAGATGTGCAAGTTTATGTTAATAACCTATTAGAATTCAAAGAAGGTAATATCCTGCAAAAAGCAAATTATACAATCTCACATGAAGGTGAAGTTCTCATTGATGCCATCTTTTATATAAATATAGATGTGCTGTCATTGGCAAGAGTCGGAATGAAGTGTGCATTACCTGTTGAGTGGAAAAATCTCACTTGGTTTGGAAGAGGCCCTCACGAAAGCTATGATGATAGAAAAGAATCAGCTTATGTTGGTATTTATAATGGAATTGTCAGTGAACAGTCTTTTCCACATATTATGCCTCAAGAAAATGGAAATAAAACGGATAACCGCTGGTTGGAGATATATGATGATTTCGGAAGCGGAATACGTATAACAGGAAAACCATTTTTCAATTTTAATATTCAAAATTACTCCGATAAAGATTTGAACCGCAGTAAAAAAGCGCATACATTAATTCGTGGTGAAAAGAATTGGTTACATATTGATTATAAGCAGATGGGGCTTGGAGGAGATGACAGTTGGTCACCTAGAGTTCATAAAGAGTTCTTATTAAAGAACAAAGTATATCACTATACATATGCCATAGAACCTCTTTGATTATGGGACTCACATTATGACTAGTCCAATAAACCCTTTAATGGTTATTTAGGACTAGTCATATTTCAAGTATATTCATAATATCCCACAACGTTGTAATCATAAGTACTTCTTAACCCAGTACATACGACACAACACACCAATTACAATATAATTCAAAATCAGACGTAATTCTTCAACAACTTCTCCTGATATTTTGAATGTGTGCGATTTATTCTAGTCCCAAATTTGGGATCGAATCTGGAAGTCATCATACAACTACCATTCAATACTATTTTCTCCTGATACGAGAGAACGATCAACTCCGATAAACAAATTTATTACTGTCACCTATTGGGGCAATTTTTTCCCATACTATTTCATAATGAATCAGTTTCCTATCAATTCTTATTTTAAAGGTAAACTAATCTCCAATCTGGAGTCCTTGCCCGTATAGCAATTTCCAACTATTATTTTTCCTTCCTTCGGCAACTGCAAACGTATAGTTTTGTTGGCAGGCAAATTATATTGGAAATTATTTATCAAAAGGATATAATTCAAATCGGAAGTATTACATAGTTCCGTATAGCCACTATTGTTTTCTATCATCCTGAGATGTACAGATGCTAAGAAAAGTCTTCTAAGAATATCCTCTTTCCCCGCTAACACGCCATTGAATAATATAGCTGTACGTCTAGCAAACAAAGCTTCCTTTACTCCTTCTTCAGATCGTTCAGAAGAAAAAACCAATGTTATGGGACGTGCTAATTTTTCTCCACCATAAGTTTCAGTAACTAAATTATGAATATCAGAATTACCCATATAAGCCAAATTATATTTATTAGCATAATCAAATGCAATGGGATAATACTCTAGAAAATTGAAGCATTCAACTCCATCTATAACTTTATCTTTCAAAAGTTGTTCATGAATTGAATATAAAGTACTCTTATCATCGGGCCATCCCGGATGATTCCACATAATGAATGCCCCTTGCTTTTTAGCTTCACGCAAAGCATCCACAGGATCTTCTTGATCAAGTTTATTAGCATCATTTATGAATAAAGCATTAAGATGTCCTATGGGTTTTTCTCGTGTAACCTCTGCACCTTTGATAACAATGAACCCCAAATAATCAGCATGAGCCTTAGCTATTTTATAACTTTCATTCAAATCACCTATAACCATATCTTTAAAAGGACGATATTCAATATGGTCTGTAATAGCTATAGCATCCAACCCTTGTTGCCACGCCTCATTGACTCGCATGTCCGGCCATACTCTCCCATCAGAAAAAACCGTATGAATGTGAAAGTCACATTTCAACACTTCATATCCATCGAAGCCTGGAATATTAATATTTTCACGAATATTTTCTTTCCCCATTTCAGGTAACTTATAAACATCAGCATTTCTTAATTGTCCGAAAACTAATATTGGAAACACTAGTAGTAAACTAAAACAAAACTTTTTCATACTCCATCTTAATTTATTATTAAACATTCTTTCTAAAAAATCGTGTAGTCCCACGAATATATTTCATAATCCGGGTGAGGATTATCGATTATCATTTTTACCTTATATTTTCCATATGGCAAGTCATACTTCCAAAAAAAATCATGCTTACGAAGCTTATAGGAAGTAGGAAGAACACAGCGCTCTACTTCTTTATCATTTATACAAAATGTTACATTAAAGACATAGTCATTTAAATCTTTGTTTTTTTTCGTAGCTTCACCACGCCAAGCAAACCCAATACCTTCAAATTCAAAAGAAATTTCTTTATCAACAAGCCTCCAGAATGATTCTTTCTTTTTAGGAATCAGATTGGGGTAACTTTGTTCAAAGCGTACTTCCTTAAGATTTTGGAGTAAGATTTCAACACTATCTTCCTTTATAATTCCACCATTACGTTCAATCATCAACAAAGCATGTTTAAAACTAATTTCATAAGTCTTTTCTAAAGACATATTCGTATATTTAAAGTTTAATTGTTCCGCCTGAGAAAGGCTACTCTTCCAATATGTAGGAATTTTATCATATCCTATCATTGTTGCCAATACTCCGCCGGCCGTCGATGGATTACAATCTGAATCTTGCCCTGCCCGGGTACTTATTTCAAGCGTTCGAGTGAAATCTCCATTACCATATAATAAGCCCATAACCACATAAGCAGCATTTAATTTTGCATCAATATTGAAAGGTACAAATACACCTTCCGGACAAGCCTTATCTTCCGACCACTTCTTTTGTATCTCAAACCAAGTCTGATGCCAATCTTCCGGATATTCTTTATGCCATCTTATAACATCAGCTATACACTGGTAAAAAGTACTTTGCTGAGGTATAGTTTTCAAAGCTTCCGTTACAATCTCATAAATATTATCATAAACAAAAGCCAAACTATACATTGCCCCTACATATACACCACCATACCAACCATCACCATAACACATTATATGTCCTATTTTGTCACTAATATCAGAAGCTACATTAGGCATTGCAGGAGACATTAACCCCGCAAAATCCGCTTCGATTTGATAGTCAATATCATCGGCATGGGGATTATTCTTCCAATATCCAGATTTAGGAGGAAGTACTCCATTTAGTATATTATAACGAGCCGCTTGGTTAGCATGCCATAACATATAGTCAGCATTAGCGAAAGCATAAGCAAATGAGTCAACTGGTGCATCAAAACCTAGACGCTCAAATACTTCCACAAATGTAAGATCCATATAAAGATCATCATATAAGTCAGGCCATGAAAGCATTGTATTCTTTATTTGATTATCATTCCAAGGCAACGGCTGATAATCTTGAATAAAAGTGCCATTGAATTTGAATTCAGTTACTCCTCCAAAAGTTACTCCAATTGTTTGACCTGCCCAGCCACCCTTAATCTTATTCTCTAAATCAGCCTTACTTAAATGCAAATATTTCCTTTCTACATCAGAAGAAGTAGAATTACACGAACAAAATATTACGAGCAACAAAATAAATTCCAAATATAATCGTGTCATCTTCATTATTAGTCTTTCTCTTTTTCAAAAATAAGATAATCAATTTTCACTGTAGTATTATCCATCTTCTTTTTTCGTACGGTCAGAGTTTTAACCTGTTCGGATATTTCAATTTCTCCAGCAAAAGAAGTCGACTGAAGGTCCTTATTGCTTACAATCCATTCTGAAACCTGATTTGTCCGTTGCCATATAGAGAAGGGCTTATTTTCTTCTAAACCTGTATGAACAACATATACTTTATATTTACCATTATCCATTCCTGTAAGATCGAATTGTACCATAGGTACAGCCTCAAAATCAATATTGGTAGTCCAATGTTCTTCTCGTTTTGATGAAATAATCATTGAACTTCCATCAAATGAAGCCTGAGTGAACCAATAAAGCCGCATAGTCATATCTTGAGCCAAAAGAATATCTCTACGTTGCACTTCGTCAGTAACATCAAATAGATGCTTGTTCTCAAACTGTGGGCTATCTGAATAGAACAACCCAACAGAAGTATAATCCACATTCAATTTATTACCCTCAGGACCATGTTCGATAGTTAACACATAGGATGAATCGAAATTAACCTTATCTGATAAATAAAAACGATATCCACCCGTACGTGCCGTTTTCAAATCATATAATAAAGCCCCATGTATAGGCAAACTTACTCCTCTGTCCCAACGATCCATCACAGCGTACCAGCCACCATTAAAATAATCCTCAGAGCCTGTTCCATGTATGCGCATTTCTCCATCAATCAGAGAACAATCATCACTTTCCCAGTATTCAGTCATTCCTTCATTCAACCCTTGAGCAATAAGAATTGTACCTATGTAATGACCTTTTCCAAGCACATTGGCAATTGTAAAGGGAGAACCTACCGGAGGCAAATATTCCCTACGCGCCTGAGCATACAGTTTCCCTTCCCTTTTCCTATCACGCTTTTCTTCTATAAAATAAACTCTCCCTGAAATCGTAATTTCCCCTCCGGTACCATTATCTTTATATTCTACAGACAACTTCGCCTTGTTATCAAATGGCATCGGTAAATAAGAATAACACATAGATAAAGTTGATCCAAGTAAAATAGAACTCATGGATGGCTTTCCTGACACATATCCAAAAAAGCTATTGAAAGGTACATCTATTGCAGCCCTTACTTCATCATCCCAATTGGCTTTCAATAGCAGTTTTTCACTTTTTCTTTGCAAATCATATCCACCATCTAATTCTATTCCTACTATCCTACCACCATTTTGAAGTTCAAAGATTTCCCCATCCTCTCCTTCTTTAATCGTTACATTTATTTGCTGTATGCTTACTTTATCACCATATACAGAAAGAGGGAGACAATTCCAAATTTTATCTATTTCAGGTAATAGCAACGTATTATCAAAATAGCTCCATGAAAAGCTTTTGACCTTTTCTTTACCAGACAATTCTCTGTATTGTATTTGGTGAAACTTCAAATCATTCCCTTTATATACAATTTTAATTGATTTTGCATAGGGTATAGGCATATAACAATAATATCCTCCTATTTCATTTCCACATAATGGGGCAATAAAAGGATAAACATTTCCGGAAAAAAGATCTATAAAAGGAATATTTATCCTCGGTTGTTGTTCTCCATCAAAATAAAACTGAATAGTATCTTTAGTAGGAGTAGGAGTCCATATCCGGTTAATAACCCCTGCCCCTTTGATATCAGCCACCACTAAATCATTCCCTTCTTTACGAATGTAAGAGTACCTGCCAGAAAACCCATCATCATTGCCACCAGTACGATCATAACTGGATAATTGATATATGTTGCCTGTACGATATTCAGGCAATCGAGAAATATCTGAGAGATTCTGCAATTCCCATTTATAAAAATCAATTTGAGAAAAAACTTGGATACCAAATAACAACAAGATAGCAAGTAATTTGATTCTTTTCATAATATATTTAATTAATGATATATGTTTTTAGTTGAAGGATACATCTTCAAAAGAAAACTGATGCTCTTTATCCAATTTATACTCACGTAAATAAGGAGAATATGTTTTCACATCTATCTGTTTTTCCTTTACATTAATATCTATAATACGTAAAAAACCATTTTTCCCCCTAATAGCTCCTTCCACACCATCTTGATAATTAGCTAACATTTGATATACCTTATTACCATGTATTCCAGTGCTAACTAAGGTACCAGTTCCATCATTTAAAACATGACCACTAAATACGAATAAAATATTAGGATACTTTTTTATTAGCTTATCCCATATCTGCTCTCCATTGTTCACTGTATTTTCTCCCGTATCTTTCCCAATTCCATATTCTTGGGGTAGCCAACAATCATTAGTTCCCATACGAGTATCATCTGAATACATATAAGCATGGGTATTTATAATTACTTTATAAGTAGGGTGAGAGTCTATAATCTTTCCCGCCCAATCTAAAACCATGTTACGAGGACCAAATTCCAAACAAAGAACTAACCATTCTAATCCACCTGCTTTAAATGAATACCATACATTATCCATTTTCCCTTCCTCGAATGCTCCACCAAAATGCCTCATCTGGCTATGTTTTATATACGGAAAGTATTCATTAAACAATTTAGAATCTCTTTTATCAGAATTGTTTCCTAAATCATGATTGCCCATTACAAAGGCATATGGTACTTGATTGTCCAATATGTTCATTCCAGATGCTGCAACTTTCCACTGTTCATCAATATTATTTTCAGTCATATCTCCTTGTTGCAAGACAAATGTAATACTATCTGCATGCTCTTTAATCCATCTAGTTTGGCATTCTAAGATCTCAGGATAAAGTCGCGTATAGGTCTGTATATCCGGCATTAAAACAAATCTTATGTTTTTTTGCCCAGTACAACCGGTCACTATAATTATAGTGACCAGCAGAATTATTGAGTTTGTCAGATATTTCATATCTTTTAATAGTCCTTTGTTATGTATTAGGCTTTTCATTCACCTCATTTCCCCACAATTTTGATCCATTTCCTGAATTCTTTCTCCATTCATGTCTCCAACGGTGCATATCCTGATCCCGAATAAATTCCTTAGGAGTTCTGTCAGCTTTAGGTGGGGCAGGAGGAAGAATACCAGCTTCAGACTGATACCAATAAGCAACACTACTTATATCCAAGGTTAGATTGTTATTATGCCCATGCTCAATAGTTCCCTTCAGTGATTTTTCAAAATATATGGGATCGGAGATAAAGAAACGATATACATGGGTTCTTCCCAACCAACCATTATCATTATTTACTCTTGCATAACCGTAATAAGGATGAGCAAAGATAGTTTTAGGGCACCATGAAGTATTAAAAAAGTCTTCTGTCCCTGTTCCTAATAATGATGCTTTTTCTTCACCATCTATAAATATCATGTCATCACCTTCACCATACCACATGGGTGAAGGAGAATGAACATAATAGTTAATTCCAACAAACTGTCCTTCACCTTTAATATCTGCAAACAAATAGTTACCAGCACCATCTACATTATTAGTTTGTGGTCCCACCAACCCCCATTCAGTTTCACCTTCTGGTAATGCATCTGTTAATTCATGGTTATACCATGCATGAAAACGCCCTAAATCATTCGGCAGTTTTTTCATTTCCACATAATCTATATAAAAATAAAGGCGAGAAATTGTTTCATCACTTTGATTCTCTATTTCCAAACGAGCACCATTGGCAAAAGGCATCTGGAAATAAGAAACAAGCCCCGTTCCTCCTTGAGGACCTACAGCCAATGGAAGAGAAGCAAACTCATAATATTCATCCCAACCATTACCGAAAAAGGCTGCTAGAGGCGCTTCTACAGAAGGATATGATTTACCATCCCAATAAATTCTAAATATAAGATTATTTCTCATGATATTCATTGGAGAAATAGTAAACCAAATATGATTAATAATGCCTGTACCTGAAATTGCCACACTCCATTTCTCACCAGGCTTTATTGAATCTATCCAATCACCATTATTACCATTTTTATCAGTGCTACTTATCCTACGATTACGAAACCCTTTTTTAATTGCAGCTAGATTCCCAAGTTCTCCTCCAACTTTTTGAGCCTGACAATCAATATTCGTCAACAATAGTCCAATAAAAACCGATATGACTAAAAATAGTTTTTTCATAATATATATGTTAAGGATTTAAACTGTTTGTTTCATTATCTAACCCATCTTTCCAAATAAACGGAGCTATTTTTAACCCGTATGTTCCATCGAACCATCCGGCGCTACTGATATAATAGTTCCCTTCTTTATCTTTGATTAATTCAGATGCCCGACAATCATTTATTTCCGCTATCAAGTTAGCCTGTTCAAACTGTAGCGGATCATTACTAATATATACATCCGTATGCCCTCCATCACATAAAAACATATAATATTTATCACCACGTCTCACAACGAAAGGAGACTCGGTAGGTCCTCCGAAAGTTCCTTTTCGGGAATGGACAAAAACTATTTTCCTATCTGACCAATGAAGTAAATCTTTACTAACATAAGCTGCAATGACATGATTTCCCCCCATTGGTGTAGAGTTTGCAGTATAGTACATTATCCATTGGTTACCATCCCTAATAATCATCGGATCACGTGCATCAAATCCATCCACAAACAACGGATTTTGCTTATATCTTTCCCAGTTCTTCAAATTTTTGGATATATAAAGATTCATTTGGTATGAATCATGAACATGTGCACCACCTTGCGATCCAGCACACACATACATGTAATATTTCCCCTTATGATGTACACAATAAGGAGCCCAAAGAACCGATTCCTTATATTTCTTAAAATCAGCAGTCAGTGCATGAGGATGAATCTCCCACGGAGTTTGAAATAGGCTATCTGCCGAAATATGAAGTAGATTGAGCCCAGGATCTTTTATATAATCCATTTTTCGGGCATGTGTTATACCGATCACATGCCATTTTTTCTTTTTTTTATCGTAAATGAAAGTATGGTCATTGATACACCATGGATCATCAGTCACCCCCCATGCAGGATTGTGTACTTCTTTGAAGTTTCCAACTTCAAAATACTTGTTGGAAGTTTGTAAAGTCTGTGCACACAACATGGTGGTAGCAGAGAATAAAAACACAGCTAATAGTTTCTTTTTCATAACTTTATTGTTTTACTTATTATCATTCAATAGAATAAATGGTTGCCCTAGGAAGGATTTAAACTCTTCCTCTCCGGCATCACCTTGTGTGGGTACACAATATACACCTCCACCATTTCCCCAAAATACAGCATAAGAAAGATATTCGTACATATCAGAAATGGTTTCTAATAAATATTCCATTCGTTTAATGTCTACTTTTTGCGGATTATCCTTTTTAATAAAATATCCCACTTCAGTCAATGCACAAGGTTTCTTCTTCTCATTTGCCAAGGCTCCGACAATACGAATCCTCTTCCGAGCCTCATTCGTCCTTTTTTTATCATATTTGAAGTCTTCATAATCATCAAAACCTAATATATCAACATAATCATCGCCAGGATAACGCAATAGATAGTCCTCACGAGAATCAAATTTTATATCAGGAGAAAAAGCATAAAGCATATTATGGACATTCAGAATATCTCTCAGATAGTGTACTGTAAATCTCCACAAATCCTTGAATTCTTCCGGTTCATTGTAGGCTGCTCCCCACCAAAACCATTCCCCGTCAAATTCATGAAAAGGACGAAATATAAAAGGAATTAATTTACCGTCATCATCACGAAGAGATGATGAAAATTCTGCTACTTTCCGCAAATCCTTTTTATAACGTTCATGATTTTGACCGCCCGGAAGTATTGACTTAAATGACATCATTTTAAGTTCCTCAATCGGCAATTCTTTTGTATAAAATGTTTTTTGTGTATATGGATCATTATAATGCCAGCACATAGTTATAAAGAGACCTTCACGATTTGCAGCAATAATCCTTTCGCGTATTTCATGTTCTCTTATTCTAAACCAAGAGCCTTCTGTATTGTTTACATTGGTTATAAACATAAAATCATAACTTGCAATAGCTGGTAACCTACCAGATAATTTATGAATATGTCCTGTTATCTTTTCTCCTTCCTCCATCCACACACCATCGTGTTGGCCAAGCATTGTTCCTTTGCCCTGTATTTGGTGTATATTATATAACAGAGCAGCCGTTTCATCAGTCATTTGTGTATCAACGGCCTTTTTCTTTACATTTTTAATAGTCCCTCCTGCAAACATAGAAACGCCTACAAAAAACACTACTATAAAAGAAAATAGTCTTTTTAAGATTATATCCATACTTGTGCTATTTTACGATTAACGAATTTGACATTTTATAAAACCAAAATATAAATATCATTGAAATATCTCCGCTCCATATCTATCTAAAATGCGATTAAAAGCTTCGGAAGCTGCACCATTTCCCCAATCATAAATAGTAAACTCTCCCATACCTTCTCCAGTAAGTGAAGTGCGTCCTCCGTGCCCATAGTTTTCCATTGTAAAGCCATAATCCTTTTCATTAAAAAATGGCCACACTTTTTCCCATTGTTGCTTTGCTTTTAGATTTTGAGGGCAATACATCATTTCAAAGGATGTTTTCAAAGCACATATTCCTCTCTCTTTATATTCAGGAATATCCAATAGCTTTCCATATTGTAAGATAACTTCAGCAAATAAGCTTCCTCTTGAATCATTCCATTCACCATCAGTATTCATGACTCCAAACCCTCCTAGACCATTTACATATATATACGACGGTTGCCAAGATGCCTGTGTCATTAACATTTCATCTAATACCCTTTGCCCTAGTTTCAAGTAATCAAAACAACCAGTTATACGATAACACTCCAACAAGGCTTCCGCTGTCCAAAACATGGAAAAATTACATTGCTTATACATATTATTTCTCGTTACTTTTTTGCCAACCCATTGAGGAGTACCTATTCTACAACAGGACCAATAAGTCTCAAAATCTTCCCAACGTCCTTCTGTAATAGCTTCTTTAACAGCTTCTATACCTTTTAGAGCTGCAATTTTATATTTTTCTTTCCCTGTCATCTCATACAGTTTGAGTAAGAATGTAACCGATAGAGACGTTTCCGGAGAATCATTCAAATACTCCATAGGTTGCAATTTTTCCAGATCCAACCAGCCTGGAAAATATCCATTCTCATATTGTACCCCCAACAATGCACGTGCATAAGTCTCAGCATAAGCCAACAGGCGTTCATCCTTCTCCAATTCTTCATACCAACGAAGCATCAGCAGTGCAGTCCAACTCATATCCAAAATGTGGAAAGGTGATTGTCTGGCATCCCACGTAAACGGATTCCGATTGGAATTACCCCAAAAATAATGGTCCCAGCCCTTGGAACGATTGCATTTTTTTCCATCCATCTCTACCTCACACATATCGGTACCGATAAGACCGTAGAAAAATCCATCTTTCATCGGAAATGACAATGCCAATTCTTTAGTCAGATTCGCTTTTTCCAACAGCGTTCTGTCAGCAGTCCGTCTAGCATATCTGAACAATCCACTTGCCGAACGCAAAGAACTAAACCAAGCCTGATTCCAAATGGACCTAAACTCCCGTTCATTCACTTCACCCGGATAATTGGGGCTCTGGGTCGTATTTACAATAAATACAGGTGCACCCACTTTCTTTCCATTCAGTGTAAATTCCTGCCAAACACTTTTTTCCCAAGTATTAAACGCCCAGTTATAGGTATATTTTACATAAGGCTCAAAATCTTCAGAAGACAATTTCACCAATCGATCGTGTCCCCATTTGTTCCACATAAACTGCAGTGGTAGACGAAATGGATTTGCCAACTCTTGCTTTTCCGTATATTTGATTATATAAAATCCATATTCCACAATACCACCCTCATAAACTGCTCCAGGCTGACGTTCATATAATACATGGTCAGATACCTTGCTTGCAGACATACCCAACGAAAGGATATTATTCTCCGCATCCATATCCATATACCACCTATTTTTACCAGACCTAGACAGTATATCCAAATCAGGTATGATTACGATACCCCGCTGTTGGTCTGTTGCAATAAGCGCAGGCGAACGAAAAACATGCTGGTCAATAATATTATTAACTGTAGGAGTCAAATGAGGTGCCCAGTTGAATTCAGGTTTGAAAGCCGGCTTTATCCGCACCTGCCAATCATCCTGTTTGACTGTATCCTTAAGGTCGAAACGGATATGTATTTTTAGTATATTTTCATCCACTTGTGTAACTTCCGATGAGAACTCTGCATCTCCCAACCTATCTATCTCTATCGACTTTATCAATGAGTCACAATCAATGGGAAATTCTTTCAACTTCAAGCCATATTGCTCACGGACACTCGACGATGAACATCCGTATAAAAGGAACAATAGTAAAAATATATAAACTGAATATCTCATAACATTTCACTTTTCAATTTACTTCAAGTTCCTCCCAAGAAACCATTTCCGGGAACTTATTATGGGGCTCTGCCTGATACCAAAATGCAACAGATGCGATATCTGACTTTTGAGGCAAATAACGACCACCTGCACGCCAGCCCAAATCCTGTATAGTAACTTTCAAATCTTTTTCAAATCGAATAGGATCTGTAATATGCCAGCGATACAATCCGAAACGTTGCTGGGAATTGTAAGTACCGTCCGGTCTGATCACCTGATGCAGACCGGCATAAGGAGTACAAAACTCTTTGTATTGACCTCCCCGGTCAAAATTGTACGAACCACAGAAATAATCCTCTGTACCCGTGCCACATATTGTAGGGAACTTCTTATCACCATCCATAAAGAACTTGATTTCTCCTTCTCCCCACCATCCATTGTTGTTTACCCCCCATGCAAGGTAAGTACCGACAAAGTGTCCTTTTCCCTTAATGTTGTCAACAATTGTATAGTCTGATGTATGATTGGGATTCGTTCTTCTCCATTGAGCATGGAAATAGGCCGCATCTTCAGGTACATCCGTCAATGTATAATCAACCTGATAATATAAATTCATTGCTTTCTCTTCATCTATATTCTCAATTGTAATCTTACATTTCTTTCTGAAAGGCATTGTCCAATAGCAGTTGAAAGCACTGCCGGGATTGATACAGACTGCCAAAGAAGAAAGTGGAGCATATATTCCCCAGCCCATACAAAAGAAATCACCGACAGGACATTCCACAGAAGGTTCCTTTTCATCGTCCCAATAAATGCGGATGATGGAGAAGCGCCAGTTTCCGGTAGGGGTCATCCAGATGTGCTGAATGGCACCCGGTCCTTCCATTTCAGCAATGGTGATGGTCTCTTTGGGATTTATGATAATATACGGATTCACTTTCCAGCCTTCACCAAGGTCTCTTGCCGCATATGCCGCATTGGCAATGTTCCGTTTCCCGCGGTCACAGACTTGAGCCATACCGCCTTTACCTTTCTCACCAGTAAAATTTTCGGGACAGATGGAGCGGGTCTTGGCATCAGACAGCCGGAACAGATTGCCCATGTGCACGTCCAGTCCGTCGAACGATTTATTTTGTGCCGATACTCCCCATATAGAGAGGCAACAGATAAGAGTTAAAATGATTCTTTTCATATTCTTTGGTCTATCTCTATTGATTATTTTAATAACAAAACGTTAAAAACAGCAACAGAGATAAAAGATATTCACCTCTGTTGCCACTTTATAATCATTATTTCATATTCTTTTCTTTTTTACAGATTCGACATGAATAAATGTTGCAACGATTAATCTTCAGGAAGCGGATCCATACGGAAGTTGTCAAGGCTGATTCCGGCTGGAAGAGAAGGACCAATCAGACCACTTAATGCCCACTGTCCCATAGGATGTCCAGTATCAAAATCTCCACCTATACCTAAGTCTTTGACTTTGCACTTAACGGTTATCCATTTCCCGTCGGTTGATTCGGGGAAGAAGTTACCAATCCAACACCATGTCCATCCCAAATCGAAGTGACCAGCCCATAAAGAAGCACCAAACGTACCTTCGTCAATTCTCACGTCAAGCTTAATCTCATACTCATTCATTTTTAAATCACCATCAGGACGGTTTCCATGCACATGACAAATAAATAAATCGCCACTGCCTGTATCTTCTGCCGTATAAATATAGGTATTGTTCCAAAAGAAATCATCCTCTGATTGTTCCTCATGAACAGCCACAAATCCGCTTGCCTTTATATCACTTACGCCGTTTGCAGGGTCTTCATGTTCGAAATCAGTAATCATGAAAGTTTCATCCGTAATCGGGTCGCACAATGCGAACGGATTTTGCCAAGGTATCACGATGTCAATTTTTTCATCCAAGTCCATTGTCTCACCATTCTTGAAAATGAGCTGTAGTGACACTACATCTCCTTTCTCGAAATTGTCAGGAATTATAAATTTGATATCATCGTTCGATTTACGTAGCAAATGCTTGTTATCTACCATACGCTTTTCTCCATTAACCATAAAAGCTACGGCATCGACAAACAATAGATCTTTACCTAAAATCGACATCTTAGTATTGATGGCAGCACCTTTCTTGTCGGTGAACAGAAAAGAATTAAACGCCGGTTTGGCGCGACGTATGGTTTGACGGCTGGAAACTTCCTCGCCCTCTCCTCTCACAATCAAGGGTGCTGCTTCTTCCGATACTCCGGCGGGTACAGTAACTTCAAACGAATATTCATCCTTTACGGTAATATCGGTAGCTATAACGCCACTGGGAAAAACCACCTCTTTTACCGATTTTACGTCTGTACCAACCACAGTCAGATTAATCCCTTCCATCACGATTGAGGGATAGAAGTCCACCACAGACAATCTCGCATTCTGCTCTTCGTCGTCATTCGAGCAAGCACAACAGGATACCAATGCCAAAAAGAGAATAGCCAATTTATTTATAATCTGCTTCATAATCTATGCTTTATTTTTATTAGTTCCAACCCGGGTTCTGTCCCAAATACTTGTTCTTGTTATACTCACTAAAAGGAATCGGAAAGAGATAATACTTATCTTCCCAACGTCTTTGCTCCTGCTTGCGTGTCAGGATAATGTCACCTGAAGCGTTCTTCTGCAATTCGGCAATGGAGATTTCACTCAGTTCCGAACCACACTTCCAACGACGTACGTCCCAAAAGCGTTGGTCCTCAAATGCCATCTCCACCATACGCTCGCGTTTGTAGCGTTCGAACCAGTTGGCAGGAGTTCCGTTCCAGTGAGGCATCATCACATCGGCACGATCGCGCAACAGGTTGATAGCATCATTAGCAGAGAAGCCGCCTTCGCCCTTTGCTTCAGCATCGCCATAGTATTGGAACATTGCCTCCGCATAGTTCAGGTAAAACTCACCCAAACGCATCACTACCCAAGCATGAGGAGAAGTGGTGGGGTTGTTCGTTGCCAGACTCACGTTGGGATCGCAATACTTCCGTAGATAGTAGCCTGTCGGAGTGGAGTTATGAATCGGCGCAGCGTTCAATCCACCTATAAAGGTCTCGATAGGATTAGGATTGTAATTCGGCCAAATATCACCGTTCTTCACTACCGTCATAAAAAAGCGGGGATCCAAACCAACGTAGGGGTCTTCTTGTGTGAGGTTAATCACTGTGTTGGAATGACGCTCGCCAAAGGTCTGGTTGCTGCCATCGTTATACTCATAGTTGTCGACCAAAGTTTGGGTAGGACACATACCACCGTTGGCGTTCTCCACACCGATGGGGTAGTTGTACGATTCCCAATAGTTACTGGTACCACGCTTAATGGCCCAAATCATCTCGATGCCGTCACCGTTGCGAGGTCCCCAAATCTTAGAGTACCTGTCCAAACCAATGCCCCACTCTTGCGCACGGAGTAAAACCTCACCATTAGCTCTGACGGCATCCAGCCACCACTCTTTATTATTCTCATTGTTAAACAACGGAGAAGCCTTATAAAGCAATGTACGGGCTTTCAGCGCCAAACACATCATACGGTTTGCACGACCTGTTTCCGGGCTCAACTCATCGGTGAAAGAGATAGGCAGATATTCAACGATGGCATCCAACTCTTCTGCAATCCAATCCATGATGGCAATGGCTGAAGTACGTTCGATTCTATTCGCTTCTTCCACTGTTAACGTTTTCAGCGTGAAAGGCACGTCACCGTAGGCACGGACCAGTTCAAAATAGAAATAAGCACGCAAGAAACGGACCTCATACTCAAACAGCTCGAACTTCTTTTTCATAGCTTCGAAGTCCAGGTTGTTCTTATACTCGTCCAAATTGATTTTATCGCGCTTCTCATGGAAGGTGTTCGCTTCGGCGATAGCCGCATACGAATTGCTCCACGTAAATGAGAAGGGATTGTTAGGATTCCATCCGCCGTTGTAGAAACGGTGAACTGAAGAGTAAGACAATGCGCACTCTGCCTCATCGGTGGCAGCCGCCAGCGTAGCCCCTCTACCGCCCTCGTAGTTTTTCTCAAAACCATTGGGTACACGTGCATAAATGTTGTACACCAATTTCTGGATACCATACATAGGGCTTTTATATATCCACTCCTCATCGGCTGTAGTCACCTCAGTATAGTCCAAATTGACACAGCTCACTGTAAATGCGGAGAGTATTACTGCACAAAATATATTTTTAATTCGATTCATATCTGTTTTTTCTTTATCCGTTAAAACTTTACAGAAACTCCTAAGTTAACTCCCATCAAAGTCGGAAAATTGGTACCGATGTTCTCGGGATCCATCGCCTTCAGGTTAGACAAGGTCATCAGGTTCTCTCCTTTGACAAACACTTTGCATTGTGACATCTTCACTTTAGAAATCCAATTTTCGGGCAACATGTAATATACCTCGCAGTTTCTCAGTTTAAAGAAGTTCACATTTTTGTACCAAACATCGTTACCACGGTAGTTGTTAAGGTTGGTGCGTGAAGTCAGACGCGGATAAACCGGGGTCTCGCTTCTATCCCAGCAGTTGTTATAATACTCTTTAGAAAGGTTGGCACCGTCGATAATCGGAGTCCATACACCCACCGTACCTAAGTATGCGGTATACATACCTGCACCCTGAAACATGGCGTTCATACCAAAGTTCTTGTAGCGGAAGCCCAGATTCAATGAAAAGTTCAGTTCCGGCACGCTGGTATCGTACCCCATTTTCACCACGTCGTTTTCATCGATGACGTTATCGCCGTTCTGATCCTTATACTTGAAGTCACCCGGACGGCAATTATCGAAGTTCTGTTGCGGTGAAGCGGTGATATCTGCTTCATCCTTGAAAAAACCGACTACTTCCAGCCCCCACGCCTGGCTTACACGTCCACCGATAGCTGACAAATAGTCATAAGCCACGTTCTCAATGTTACGTTTCTGCTTATTACGTCCCCAAGTCAGATTAGAACCCAAGTTAAAAGAGAGATCTTTGTTCATCTGCTTAACCCAATTCACACCCAGTTCAACACCGTAGCTAGCTACGCGTCCCCAGTTTACGTAAGCGGAAGGCCTACCGAATACAGCTGAATTCAAACCGTCACCCGACAATAGGATATCGTCACGCAATTGATAATAAACATCAAAGTTCACATCCACCTGTTTGAACAAGCGCAGGTCAGCCCCCCAATTGAATTTATAGGCCGTTTCCAAGTTAAAGCGTTTGGTAGGCTGGTAACCGAGAAACGTACCCCACTGCCATGAACCGTCACCTAGGCCTGTCAGATAACTACCTGCACTTCCATTGTAGTTCTCTAGCCACAATCCCTGAATAGGCACATAGTCGGTGTGCTGAATACCGGCTGAGAAACGCAATTTACCGAAGTTTAATATTCGGTTGTCCTCCTTGTTGGCAAATACATAACCCAAAGACAAAGTGGGAGAAAACGACCACTTCTCCGGATAGGAGCGGTTAGAACCATTCATCGCCAATACCAAGTCGGCTACATACTTCTGCTGCAAATCGTAGTGCAGGTAAGTCATCACATTCATCCGGTTGAAAGTCATATACTGGTCGTTATAGGTGGAGTTCTTTTGGTGCCATATCAATGAGGCAGAGAAATTATCATCGTCACGGAACGAAGTATGATAGTCAGTCGAAACTTCCAAGAAAGAAGAACGGTTGTGCTGGTTGGTCCAATGATCGAAGGTCAAGTTGTTGGTTTTGTCACCGGCAGAGTAGTTTATCAGCTCGGTCGGATGCCCGGCCTCGTCGAAGCGATAACGCTCGTAACCATACATAAAACCCAACGCGTTGGTCTCATAAATCTGAGAGAAGTTATTGTAACCCAAACGTGCCGACACACTCAGTCCCTTCGTGATGAAGTCCAGGTTCTGAATAAGCGAGAAGTCACCTTGGAAAGAACGGGAGTGGCTCTTCGTAAAGCCGGAAGCCCGAACCTGTGCGACCACGTTGTTAGCGCCATAGGTAGTGTTACCACCCCAAATCCCTGCCAATTTACCTTCCGGGTCGTTCATTACCGGAAATGCGGAAGCCGGAGTACGATAAAGCAGGTCGGTCAAACCGTTTTCGGTCACACCGTAAGGACGTTTGGTCTCTACGAAACTACCCACCGCATTCAAAACGAACTTGGTTGTCGGAGTAAACTGCACGTCCAAGTTGGTACGGATATTGGCTTTAGAGAATCTCATCTGTGAAGAGTATTGCTCTTGATCTGTTTTATCCAACAAACCACGGCTATCAGTATAATCCAACATAGAGAAATATTTCAACTTCTGGTTACCGCCCTTCATGGATAGGTTGAATTGGTCTTCCGAACCGTAGTTTTTGAATACCTCTTTCTTCCAGTCAACGTTCGGATAGTAGTAGGGATGAGTACCGTCAGCAAAAGCCTGCAACTCATAATCGTTGTACATCGGTGCCAAACCGTCGTTGACACGCGCCTGGTTCAAAGCATTAGCGTAGGTAGGAGCATCTACAAAATTAGCCACTTTTGGATTGAACGTGAACTTATGATCGTAAGATACAGAAATCTGACGTCCCTCCACACCACGCTTGGTCTTCACCAAGATAGCACCGTTCACGCCCTGATAGCCTAAAAGAGCCACAGCGGCAGCATCCTTCAATACCGTAACCGATTCTACCTCGTCAACGGTCAAATATTCGATAGAACGCTCGATGCCGTCTACCAGCACCAATACACCATTCTCCGTCGTAGTCTGCTGACCACGAATGTTGAATACTGCTCCGGAGCTGTAGTCACTGACCGTTCCGCCTGGACGCAACACCGTAAGTCCCAACAATTTTCCATAAAGAGCCTCTTTCAAAGAAATAGCGGCCGTTTTTTGCAACTCATCGCCACTAACCACCTCCACGGAAGCGGTAGTCAACATCTGACTCTGCTCAACACCCATTCCTAAATCAACCTTATCGGACTGGTAGTCTATAAGCGAACTTTGCGCCGACAAGTTTAAAGTGAGCATAGACGATACCAAAGCTATGCCCCACTTTAGTGTTTTATGTTTTCTATTCATTGTTTGCTATTTTAGAATTAAGATTTTAATACCATCCCGGGTTTTGTGTCAAACCATAGTTCTTATTAATTTCATCAGGTGGCAGCGGAACGAGCAACCACTTATTGGACCAGCGTTCGGGGTGTTCCCAAACAAAACGTGGGTTTGCAGTCATTCCCGTAGGTGATTCTATCTTTGACTCCTTTCCATCTTTTATTATAGTATAACCTACAGCTGTAGCATCTCCTTCATTCAGGTCATATGGCACATATAAGAATTTAGTCGGGAAAGGATCGCCGCTATCTTTCGTCCATTTCTCCAATACCAAATCATTATCATCATCCAAACGATAGATGTGGATTCCATGCAGATGTTTCTTAAAGTCTTTTTCCATGACACGACGATTCATGTCGTGTAAACGGGTTTCATACTCAAATCCTAATTCACAAGCACGTTCACGCATGATTTCTTTTATTAAGTTCTCCTTATTGGTAGTCAAGCTCAATTCGGGGTTCATTACTTCGAGTTTACCTAAACCTACACGGGCTCTTACCTTGTTGATTTGCTCCAATGCCTTTACGTTGTTACCAGTCTCTGCCAATGCCTCAGCGTAAATCAGATAGAGCTCGGCCAAACGAATATAAGAGGTTTGGAAAGGCTCTTTATCAATAGTACCTTTACCACCTTGAATAGCATCACCCAAATCCAATACAAATTTATAAGTAGGTAATCCCCAAGGCTTACAATTATATCTTCCACCGGAAGTCAAGAACTCACCACCTTCCCACAACTGTATGGGGTTATCCTCACCATAAATCTGATGTTTATAGTCACGCTTTTGTACGACGATAGATTCATACAAACGGGGGTCACGTTTTTCGAAGATATCCTTCTGCGCGGGTCTTTGATTGTAATATTTCTGTCCATCGTAGTTCTTACCATCAGCCCACGGGAACATTTCCATCCACTCCAAGGTAGGAGCGATACCACCATCATGCCAGAAACCGCCAGGTTGGTTATCCCACTCCAACATATATACACGGTCATGTACTTCAAGCAGAGACTCTCTGTTACCACGGGCACGGTATGCCTTGCGGAAAGCAGCACGATAGCCAGCTTCATCGGGAGTAGTTGCCTCTTCCAACTGGTAATAGTTACCGTTGGCGGAGTTCATCCGGAAGAACTCTTCACACGCATCTACCACAGCTTCCCAACGCTTCACGTCGTAATTACCATACCACACCTGAAGGGCGTTAACAGCCTCCTGGGGCTCTTCAACACAATACGGAGTATCGCTATTGAAGATGGGACTTGCCACATAGTTCAACAATTTTGCCTTAATACCCAATGCCGAAGCTTTGGTAACACGTCCTGCCCAAGTAGCCAATTCTGAAGTGGGAATGTTCCACGGCAATTCAGGTTCGGCAATGGCTTCATCCAGCAAACGAACAACAAATGTTACGGTTTCCTCAATGGTAGAGCGCGGTTTCTCCAAGACTTCGTCTGCGGCGAGTGCATGATCAACGATAGGCAGACCACCAAAATTGTGAATACCGTCAAAATATTTACTTGCCATAATCACTTTCGCCTCGGCTTTGTAACGTGCCTTTTCCGCATCGGTCATATCGGGCACGCGGTCGACATTATCCAACAGCAAGCAACAGTCGCGTATGCCGGTCCAAATGCAACGAAAAGCTGTATTACTCATATTCTCCATCCCCCCCGATGTAATGTAAGCCGCACGGGCAACCAACCAGCCCGGGTTAGCGTTAGAGGCAGACAAAACACCTGTATAATGGAAACGCCCCATAGAGTCCCATCCCTCTTCAGAGTGCATGATATCGGACAAGGTTTCAAATTGTCCATTACCTGCATAACAATTCTTAAACGGAGTAAAAAGTCCCTCGTAGCACTGCCATAACAAATAATCGGTATATACCTTCTTGGAGAAAATAACATCTTCGTTCACGTCTTCTCCCGGAGCCTTCTCCAGAAACGCATTTCCGAACTTAATCTCGTCCACACAAGCTACACCCACGAAAGAGATGATCGTCAGCAGCAGTATGGATTTTATTGAATTTCTTTTTTTCATATACAATTATTTAGAAGTTAACTTTCAAGCCTAAATTAACAACACGCATCAGCGGGTATCTAAATCCAGAACCACCACCTGTATTTTCAGGGTCGTTGGCATCAAACGGAGTGAAGGTCAGCAAATTGGTACCGTTTAGGTAGAAACGCATATTCGTGGTTTTCGGCAACCAAGACTTGTTTCTCAGCGTATAGCCAATCTCCAAGTTCTTCAGACGGATATAACGGGCATCCTGATACCAAAGGTCGGAGTTAGCACGGTTCTGCTTCTCATTGGTAAAGGTAAGACGTGGCAGATGTCCACTGGGGTTATCCTCTGACCAAGAGTTATCATACACCCACTGCATCAAAGCGGAACGATGAGATTCACCGAAGGGATTACGGTAAGGACCTTGTAGGATACGGTTCACCTGGTCAGCTCCTGTCCACAACATAGTAAAGTCGAAATTCTTATAACGGAAATCGAAGTTCAAAGAGAATACATATTTTGGGTTATCCGTAATTTCAGAGTAAATCTGGTCGTACTCTTCCAAAATCAAACCGTCACCGTCCAAGTCAACATAAACAGCATCACCGTTCTTCAAATCAGGAACCAGCTGCTGAGGAATATCCGTTCCATAAGCGTTGCGGTAAGCCTCTTCAGTTACACCTTCCTCGTAAAGGCCGAAGAAAACATATCCACGACGGGCACCAATGGCATGACCGGTTGAATAGGTCCAGTCCGGAGAAACCACTCGGTCTTCGGTCAAACCTAATTTACGACCCATATAACTATCGGCTTTCACCAACTTGTCTTTACGCTTCAACTCAGAATATTCAAGAACCTTATTCTTGGCATAAGATACTGAGGGAGAGATAGTGAAAGAAAAGTCCTCGCCAATCTTGTCGGAGTAGGACAAAGTCACCTCGTAACCGTGGTTTTTTACGCGACCATAGTTGATGTAAGAAGGACGGACAGCTGTAGGTGACTGAATCATATTCACGTTAGAAATCAGGATGTCCTTACGGTTCTCCTTAAACAGGTCAACATTCAAGCCGATTTTGTCTTTACAGAACTTCGCATCGAAACCTATGTTATACTTTACTGCGGTTTCCCAAGTTACATCAGGTGAAGAAGAAGACATCTCACGTGCCACGTTCAAAAAAGTATTGTTCGTGGTACCGAAGTTATAACCTTGGTAATCTTGCATGCTGGAGAAATATCCGTTCCAAATGCCCCATGCAGAAGGCAGGTAAAGGAAACGACGGCCTTGGCAGTTGTCGTTACCTACGGTACCGACAGATGCACGTATCTTCAAGTAAGAGATCACTGACTTGATGGGTTCCCAAAATTTCTCTTCAGAAATGCCCCAACCAACAGATACAGAGGGGAAGAAGCCGAAACGCTTGCCTTCGGCAAAGTTCTCAGAACCGTTATAACCCATGTTAGCATCGATCATATAGCGGTGCTTATAGTCGTAAGTGGCACGTGCAACCAAACCTACATAACCGTAGGGGATAGAAGTATAAGAACCGGGGTAGTAGGTCTTAGACTGGTTGTACAGCAACAAAGCGCCTACGTTATGGTAGCCAAACGTGCGGTTGTAGTTGAAGCTTGCCTCAGCATACCAGTCACGGTTAGACCATGCAGACTCACTATAACCCGGATTCCAGTAGTCACCGGAACGTTGATAAACGACTTCGCCATTCTCTGTGAGATAAGGACGGAAAGAAGCAGGCTTACCACATGTACGGTTCTTTGTTTGCCCATAAGAAGAGTTGTAAGAAGCCTTTACACGGAAATCCAATCCCTTGGTCAGGAAATCCATGTTCAATTTGTAGATGATATCGGCATTCAACACGTTAGTAGAGGAAAAAGTATAACCCTGACCATAGAACGTGTCCAAACCGTCAATACCGCTCACGATATTTTCAAGACCCGTCGGGTCGATAAGATCTCTATTAGCGAGTACCCATCTGCCATCTACAATACCGGCACCGGAGAAAGGTTGCGCATCCATCAAATAGACAAAGATACGTTCCTCCGAACTGCTAAGACTGTGCTTGTTCTCAACACGACCACCAAGGTTGATGGAGAGTTCGTGATATTTACCTAAAGAAAGGTCCAAGTTAGCACGGTAGTTGTAACGTTTGTATGAGAAGTTGGTGTTAGGATCCTTGTCGAAAGTACGGAACAAACCATCTTGGTCGAGGAAACCAGCTGACACGAAATAGCGTGCCACCTGGTTACCACCCGATACGGATATGTTGTGCTGGCTCTGCAAAGCACGGTCTTTCATCACATAGTCTATCCAATCGATGTCCGGATAGAGAAGCGGATTATCGTGATTCTTAAAGTGATCGATAATAGCAGGCTGGAAAGCCGGTTGATTACCGTCCGAAATACGGGCGTTGTTATAAGCGGTAGCATAGGTATAGGAGTTCGCCATATCAATAAAGTTGGTCACACTCTGTACACCCCATGAGGTAGATGCGGATACTTTAGTTCTACCGACTTCACCACGCTTGGTGGTTACCAAAATAACACCGTTAGCACCACGCACACCATACACAGCGGTAGCGGATGCATCCTTCAACACGGTGATGTCGGCAACCTCATTCGGGTCAATCTGCGTGAACGAACGTTCTACACCGTCCACCAAAATCAAAGGCGATGAACCATTGAATGAAGATTGACCTCGAATCAAAATCACAGGATCATCAGCACCGGGAAGACCTGAATACTGTACCGTAGAAAGCCCCGGCAACTTACCGGAAATGGCGTTACCCAAAGATGCTGACGGTGACTTCAGCAATGCTTCGTTATTAATACTTGACATAGAACCTGTAACCGAGACTTTCTTCTGTTGTCCGTAAGCTACGACAACGACTTCGTCCAGATTTTGAGCCTCTGGCTCCATCTCTATGTTCAGTTTTTTAGCTCCGTTTATGGAGATTTCTTGACTTTTATATCCGATATAAGAAATCGACAAAACACTATTCTTCGGAACAGAAAGCGAGAAATTACCGTTTACATCGGTAACTACTCCGGTTGATGTTCCTTTAACCAATACTGATACACCTATCATTGTTTCTCCTGTTTCATCGGTAATGATACCATGTACATTAATGTTCTGTGCGGAAACCGCTTGGATTATCAAGCCTAAGAAAAGAATGATAAGCCACTTTTGTAGCATATTCCTGTTTTTCATCAGCGTTAAGATTAAATGTAACTACTCAGATATCCACGATGCCTTAATTCATTGATTATCAATATGATTTATTAGAAATTCTAATAAATTGAGTCTAATAAGACTCAAAACGAAGCATATTACTAATTATACCACATTAAATGATAGCAAGTCTGTATAACTGAGTAGTTACGATTAAATATTATAACATTAAATTTAGATAAAAAATATAGTTTTCATAATACTCGTTTAATTCACTTTACTTTCTTTCATTACCCCACAATTTAGAGCCATTGCCGAAGTTCTTTCTCCACTCATGTCTCCAACGATGCATATCTTGGTCACGGATGAATGGTTTCGGTGCTCTGTCGGCCTTAGTCGGAGCGGCAGGTAACTCATGAGCCTCGGACTGATACCAGTAAGCGACACTGCTGAGATCTAGAGTCAAGTTGTTATTATGTCCATGCTCGATAGAACCTTTGAGAGAGGTGTTGAAGTAGATGGGGTCGGCAATAAAAAAACGGTAAGCGTGCGTTCTTCCTAACCAACCGTTGTCACGGTTCACACGGGCATAGCCGTAGTAAGGATGCGTAAAGATGCTTGCCGGACACCAAGAAGTGTTAAAGAAGTCTTCCGTTCCCGTACCTCTCAAGGCTTTCTTCGGTTCACCATCGATGATAATTAGGTCATCGCCTTCGCCATACCACATAGGCGACGGACAGTGGATATAGTAGTTGATACCTACAAAGTGTCCTTTACCTTTAATATCAGCAAACAGATAGTTGTTGGCACCATCTACATTGCAACCCGGAGTGCCAACCAACCCCCACTCGGTTTCGCCTTCGGGGAGAGCGTCGGTTGTCTCGTGGTTGAACCAAGCGTGAAAACGTCCTGAATTGGCAGGTAACTTATCCATCTCGGTGTAGTCCACATAGTAGTAGAGGTGAGTCAAGGGCTCATCACTCTGGTTCTCAATCTCCAGACGTGCGCCCTTCTCGAAAGGCATCTGGAAATAGCAGGCAAGCCCCGTACCATCTCTTGGACCAACTGCCAATGGCAGAGAGATGAACTCATATTTCTCGTCCCAACCGTTTCCGAAGAAGGCAGCGATAGGAGCTTCTACAGAGGGATACTTGTTTCCATCCCAATAAATACGGAATATAAGATCGTTTCTCATGATGCTTGTCGGAGCGATGGTAAACCAAATGTGGTTGATGACACCTGTTCCGGGAATTTCCACGCTCCATTTTTCTCCCGGCTTAAACTGCCCTACGCAGTCACCGTTATTACCGGTTTTATCGGCACTGCTTATCCGACGGCTACGTAATCCGTCTTTGACTGTGGTCAGACTTCCTAATTCTCCTCTATCAATCTGAGCCGAACCATCAATAGTCAGAGCGGACAAGCTTATTAAAGTTGTTAAGAATAAAAATACTTTTTTCATGATATTTTGTTTTTAAATTATAAGTTTTCTACATAAAATCTCCACTTTCCTGTTTTCTAGCAATGAAGAAACCATAATAGGCAATCACTGCAAAAGCGATGGCCGGTACAACATATGCAGCCATAATACTACCCGTCTGGTCGGAAACAATACCCTGGATTTGAGTCAGAACAGCAGCACCGGCAATAGCCATTACCATGAATGAACCACCGATTTTAGTGTCATTACCCAAACCTGTAAGACCGAATCCGTAAATGGTCGGGAACATCAATGACATACAGCCGGAAATACCCATCAGGCAATAAACTCCGAAACTTCCCTTACCGAACATGGCGCCCAAACAGCACATTACGGCAAGAAGGGCAAGACCTATCAAAAGTTTATAGGCTTTCACATACTTCATCATTGCAGTACATACAAATCTCATGATCACAAAAAGAATGAGTGACATGATATAGTAAGTGGCCGCAGCCTGTTCCGCCGTACGCGGCAGTAAGTCATCCAATCCGAGCCATTCGCATCCATTATAGAATGCGGCGGCCACCGGTTCCACACCGCGCAATGCGTTGACAACGGCCTCCGCAGAGGCTGAGTCACCTAAAGAAGCCAATACACCATCAAAATTAAGTTGTTGCATAGCATAACGGATGACGAAAGACCATACGGCTATCTGTGCACCAATATTGAAGAACTGTGCAACCACCCCCCATACATAATTCCTGTTCTTTATCAGGCGACGGAGAGTAGCAGTAAATTCCACCTTTTCCCCTTTCTCACTGAGGTTCGGCATCTTGGTAAACCGGATAGCAAGCAGAAGCACCAACATCACCAGACCAAGTACCACATAAGCCGTAGTGACAGCACTCAGCTCCTGTCCCTGGATGGCAGCTAACTCCTCAGCCGGAAGTTGAGCACGCTCTGTCGCCGTCATTCCATTCAATTGTGAGAGGATGAAAATCTGACTGATTACTACTCCCGTAATTGCCCCGAACGGATTGAAAGCCTGCGACAGATTCAGACGGCGTGTTGCAGTACTTTCAGGACCGATTGCCAATACATAGGAATTGGTAGATGTCTCCAGGATTGAAAGCCCGGCAAAGAGAACAAAGATTGCAAGCAGATACATAAAGAAGCTGAAATCAACATTCACTCCCGAACTGAGCATGGCAGGATAGAACAGCAAGGCCCCAAAAGCATACAGCCCAAGTCCCAGCATTACACCTGATTTATAAGTATACTTCTTGATGAACAAGGCACCGGGAACAGCACAGCATCCATATCCTAACAGATAGCACACCACTTGTATCCAGGCCGTCTTCGAATCACTCATACTCATGATGCGCTTGAAAGCCGCAAGCATGGTATCCGTAAGATTGTTCGGCACAGCCCAGGCAAAAAAAAGTGTGGTGAGCAGGATGAACGAGAAGAGGATCCCTTTCGGTATTATCTTATTCGATTCCATACGAATTCTCCTATTTTTTATATAATTACCCTATTGAAACTTTGTCTTGATTACATTCAAATCCGCTCCGAACAATTTTTGCACGATGGGAGCCAGTTGCTCATCCTTCCCCTGTATATGGATTACTTTCTGTGTATGGACCAACGATGCGCCGGGAGCCAATTCTGCGCCGGGTGAGGAAGTCTCGATTTCATAGAAAGGCCCCATGATAGAGCCGTCTTCTACCGGACCGTCATTATAAGAATTGATTACATCACCAGCAAACGGATCTTCCTGAGGCCCCCATTGACCGTTTACATAAATTGAAGGGGTTTCGGGAAGACTGCACCACAATATGGTGAGCACGCCCTTCGATGAATCATAGCTTCCGCATAAATCCGTTGCGCGTGAAGCCGGCAATCCCAGTTTGGAGCGATAGAGCCCGTCAATCTTGAAATAGATGATGCCGTTTTCCTTTATCAGCCTATCTGCAGGAATCTTGCCAAAATATTCGTCATTTACGATAACCCCTTCAGCATTCTCCTTATAAGGAATGAATACAGTAGTGGTCGGCGTAGGATTAAAACAACCGAGCATCCATACAGATACCAGTCCGCCTTCTTTTGTCCACGCATTGTCCCCCGTATTGGTAATCTTATTCTCGCTCTTGTAAGCTACCATCTTCATGTCGTCTGCAAGTTCAATGTCAAAGTCCGCAGCCACTTCACCGGCATCCATCAACGATACAGTACGGTCAATATTCATATCAAAAGCAGTACCGGAAGCATTTGTCAAACGAGTATCTTTCACAAAACGGATGCTGCTGTTGTCTTGTGACTTAATGTCAAAAGCTTCAGTATCAAGTACCGGAGGAACTATCCAATTATCATAAACCTGCTCTTGTCCTTCCTTGAAATAGAGTGAGAACGGCCCACCTTCGGGACCAAGCCAAAAACGTTCTTCACCTCCTACCGGATTAAACTGAGAACTAACTTTGCCTTCATTTATGAAACGATAATTAATCCAGCCGTAGCTATCACCTTCATCGCCGGAAGCAGAAGTAGTCATTACACGGCCTTGCCATGCAGGAATAACCATCACTTTAGAATTTCCATCAGCAGATACTAATTCAGTATATTCAACGCCATGGTCCTTTAAGAACTGGGCATCATAAGCATAACTTCCCATCTTGATTTCTTTTTGTCCGCCGCATGATACAAGTATTGTAGTTGCACCTACCAGCAGAGTGTTTTTCAGTTTGGTTGATTTCAACATAACGCTTGTTTCTTTTATTTATAGAGAGGTCCATAATTCTTGCAAGCTCTATAATCACTGCCTTCCATATCTTCACCAAAAGCAGTCCATGCGCTGGGACGGAAAATATCTTCCTCAGAAACATTGTGCATGCATACTGGGATACGAAGCATGGAAGCCAAAGTTATCAAGTCAGCACCGATATGACCATAACTGATAGCACCATGATTAGCCCCCCAGTTATTCATAACAGTATATACATCACGGAAATATCCCTTACCTGTCAGGCGCGGAGCGAAGAAAGTAGAAGGCCACGTACGGTCAGTACGTTCATTGATAGCCTTGAAAACATCCTTATCCAAGTTTACTGTCCAGCCTTCGGCAATCTGCAATACTGGACCTTGACCTTTTACAAGATTCAAACGACACATTGTTACTGGCATCTCACCACGAGTCAAAAACTGAGAAGAATAACCACCACCACGCATATATTCGCGACTGGCCGGATACCATTTAGTTACTGAAAGACAAGCTTCCACTTCTTCTTCCGTAATTTCCCAGAAAGGCTTCATTACCGGTTTATTGTCACGTGTCTGACAACCTGTTCCATCAAGCGTACAAGAACCGGAGTTGATGAGGTGGATGAAACCGTTTGCCGCCTTACCTTCCAATTTCTTACCCGTTACCCGTTCTATAGCATTCGGACTCCAATAAGTACGCACATCTGCAAATATCTGTGCAGTATTAGTCAATAGATGATTGAAGAGCATTGAAGTACAATTCAGCGTATCATTTTCCGTAGCAAAAGTAAATGCTTCACGGATACCGTTCCAATCAAAAGAAGTGTTCAGAATAGCTTCTGAAAAATCACCGTCAGGCTTATAATCCGTCCACTGGCGCTGTCCCTGGAAACCTGCAGCAATCGCATTATGCCCCATTGACTCTTCCTTGAACCCCATTTCAGCTAATTTGGGATTACCAATCATCATATCACGGAAAATAAGGGTCATTTTTACCACGTATTCCCAACGGGCATCTTTCTCTTCACGGGAATATACCAGATGTTCCGGATTAAAATCTGTCCCTTCATTACTCTTGCAATACCTTTCTGTCCATGCCATGGCACGTTCAAACTCTTCATGGTCATAAATGCTCAACTGAACACGACGTTCTATTTCACTGGCATCTACATACTCATTACGCATGCCCAAATACTCCTGGAAGAAATCAGGATTAGGAATAGAGCCTGCAATACCCATAGATACACTACCGATTGAAAGATAGGATTTCCCCTTCATTGTAGCCACAGCTATACCTGCACGGGCAAAGCGCAACAGTTTTTCCTTTACGTCTCCCGGTATCTCCATATTGGTTACTTCCTGTACATCACGTCCATAAATGCCAAAAGTAGGTAATCCTTTCTGTGTATGACCAGCCAATGCAGAAGCCAAATAAACTGCCCCCGGACGCTCTGTACCATTAAATCCCCAAATAGCTTTTGGCATTTCTCCATCCATATCAATAGTCTCAAATCCATAACACCAGCAAGGTGTTACAGAGAGCACTACACCTACTCCATTATTACGGAACTTCTCAGCTGCCATAGCAGCTTCTGCAACTCCGCCAATAGTAGTATCAGCAATGATACACTCCACAGGAGTACCATCACTATGATACAACTCCGAAGAATAAAGTTCTGCTACTTTGCGAGCCATAGTCATAGTCATATCTTCCAATGACTCACGAATACCTCCACGACGACCATCAATTATAGGTCGTATACCAATTTTCGGTTTTCCACCAATTAATCTTGAATTTTTCATGGTTCAACTAATTTAGTTCAATATACATAAATGGTTAAATCGTTTAAGCAACCATATAAAAAAAATGACTCTCCTAAGGAGCCATTTCTACAAATTCTCCCTCTGCAAGAACAGACTGTACTGTATTACCATTAGAGATATTATCCACTAATATACCAAGTGCCTTTTGCACCAAAACATCTATTGGTTGCCGAATGTAAGATATAGGTGAATAAAAAAAGTCAAATACAGGATTGCCATCAAATCCCACTAAACCGATTTTACTAATAACCTCTTGTCCCATATCCTTAATTGTATATAAACAAGCCAACGAAATCATATTAGTTCCAAAAAGGAATGCATCCACTCCAGACTCAACCATCTTAGGGAGCAAACGGTCTGCAGATTTTTTAGGAGAGTCCTGCTTCAGAAAGACTACATTTATCATTTTTTTCTTACCTGCATCACTCATAGCCTTCTTATACCCACGTACGCGTTCCTTCATATGAATAAGATTAACATCATAAGCTACCATACATGGAGCATTATATCCAGAATCCAACAGATATTTTGTTGAGACATAAGCAGCATTAAAATTATTCAAAGCTACATAACTAACATTTATTTCAGGGAAATACCTATCAAATAAGACCACAGGTATATTGTCATTAACAAGTGAAGCTATAAATTTCTCTGAGTTTTCACAGGGAACGATCATCAGTCCATCAACACCTTTATTAAGAAGACTACCTACGATATGATTCATTTTACTCGCATCTTCATCGGAACTGCCAAAAAGTACAGTATACCCTTGTTTGGTGGCTTCATCTTCCAACACACGCGTTAATTGAGAAAAGAAAGGATTCGAAATATCAGAGACTACTAACCCAATTGTCTTGGTTTTACCACTACGAAGGCTTTTGGCCGCAAGATTGGGCTGATAATTCATTTCATTCGCAATTTTCAATATGCGCTGAGCAGTCTCTTCACCTACACGATACTCTTTTTTCTTCCCATTCAACACAAATGAAACCAATGCCGTTGAAACTCCTGCAGCTTCAGCAATATCTTTTAGCGATATTTTTTTTAATGATGACATATATTTATATATAACGTTTTTGCAAATAACGATATGATAATTTGAGATTATTATCTTGTAATCATACTATTTACCATATTAGTACGATGCAAATATAGACATTATATTTAAATTAGCAAACTATTTTTGCTAATTCGTTATAATATATTATATTTGCATTATGATTTCACAGTAAAAGCGCCATTATCACATTATAGCTTGAGATCAACCATAATAAATCATAGTATATAAAAGGCGTTATTCGACCAATTAATCCAAGCAATTATTGAAATTTTAAATAAATGTTTCACTTAAACTAATAAAAGATGGATATACATAAAAAACATGTCATTATTTCCTGCACATTATTATTCTTAGGGATTATCTTTCCGTTTACAATATCAGCACAGAAATCTTTTAAGAACTCCTTTCAAGATTTAGATCCTATTCAAGCTCCTCTTATACCAGCACCATCAGATACCACTCAATGGAAGCATTTTAAAAAGTCTCTTCTAAAATGGAGAGAACAAATTCATGAGAAAGTCAACTATAATGCATCTCTTTATGACAGAGAAGACTTCCAATGGATAAGATCATCATTCAACTGCTGTTTTTTAATGATGTACGATCAAAGATTCTATGACCGGAACAATAATTGTTATACAATAGACAAGATACTGGTTGAAGGGCAAAAAAGATTTGGAGGGTATGATATTGTTGTATTGTGGCATGCCTACCCTCGTATTGGTCTTGACCCAAGAAATCAATTTGATTTCTATCGAGATATGCCGGGTGGATTGAATGCTTTAAAGGAAGTAGCAAATAAACTACATGAAAAAGGAGTAAAAGTATATATCAATTATAACCCATGGGATACAGGGACACGCAGAGAAAGCATAGGAGATATTGATGCATTGGCAATGGTCATTAAGGCTATAGGGGCCGATGGCATCTTCTTAGATACCATGGACCGTGGTTCAGAGGAATTCCGCCAAAAGCTGGATATGTCTCGAAAAGGGGTGGTTCTTGAAAGTGAATTAGCCCTTCCTGTCGAAGATATATCAAGGCATCACATGTCTTGGGCACAATGGTTTTATGATTCTCCCGTGCCTGGAATATTACGTAACAAATGGATTGAGCCTCGCCATATGCAACATGGCATTAGTCGTTGGACAGAAGATAAATCAAAAGAGCTACAGACAGCATGGATGAATGGTAGTGGCATAATGATCTGGGAAAATGTTTTTGGCCAATGGGTTGGCTGGTCTCCCCGTGATTCTTATATACTTAAAACAATGTATGGAATCCAGCACTACTTCTCAGAAATGTTCACATCGGATCAGTGGGAACCTTTAGTTAATAATACATTAGCAACAGATGTCTACGCCAGTCTTTGGTATGATGACAATTGCCAGTTATGGACATTAGTGAATCGATCATATATACAAAAAGACGGTCCTCTATTACAAATAACACTAAATAAGGACTGGGCTTATTATGATTTAGTAAAAGGAGAAGAGGTGTTTCCTGACAAATCAGGTGTGATTGAAAGACAAATTATACCACGTGGTATTGGTTGTATAGTTGCATTCCCCAAAGACAAAACACCTAAAGATTTTGACAAACTCCTCTCATCTCAATCTCTTATAGCACAAGAGAAAACATATAATACTAAGTCTGTCCAGATTAAAGCCTCCTTAAAGCCTGTTTCTCCAACCAAACTATATAAGAGCATACCTCAGGATATGGTTGAAATAGACAATTATGAAGGAGAAATTCCTGTTGTTTTTAACTGTAGAGAAATTGGCTATTACCAGTCTTTAGAACATGATTTTATAAATAGAGACCCCGCTGTCCCCCATCAGAAAATAACTTTTTCGCGCCACATTAAAGTGAATCATGTTGCAATAGATGCAACGCCTGTCACTAACGCCCAGTACAAAGAATTCCTTGAGGCCACAGGTTACAAGCCTCGTTTTCCCGAGAATTTCTTAAAACATTGGAAGAATGGAGAAATACCAGTAGGTTCAGAGCAACACCCTGTTGTATATGTTGATCTGGATGACGCAAGAGCCTATGCTAAATGGGCCGGCAAGCGCCTACCTCGCGAAGAGGAGTGGCAATTAGCCGCTGCTGGAAAAGAGATGTATAAGTATCCTTGGGGAAATAATATACAAGCCGGACACTGCAACGAACATACTAATGGTATAACCACTCCTGTAAAAGCGTATCCTTTGGGCAGAGCTACATGTGGAGCATGGGACATGTGTTCCAATACATGGGAAATGACTGAAAGTGAATATAATGATGGACGTAATCGTTTTTGTATTCTTAAAGGTGGCAGCAGTTATAAAGCAGAAGGATCTGATTGGTATTTTGACGGAGGTATTCAAACAACAGATTTCGCCGCAAAGCAATTATTACTATATCCTGGCATTGATCGTTGTAGCACAGTAGGCTTTCGCTGCGTTATAGACCTTAAAAAATAAAAAACACAAAGTGCATCGTAAAAGTTCTTATTCAACTTTCGTGATGCACTTTATACTCCCAAAAACAGTTTCTACCTTTAATAGAGAGCTACTCCAGATAAAGCGGCTCCACCTCCGTCACATTATCATGGAACCACTCGTCGAGCTTTGCCTCTACCTTATCCTTTATCTGCGGTGTGATATATTTCTTCACTTTTTTATAAGCATAAACAGCAGCAAATCCTTTACCTACCATAAAAATCTGTCCCAGAACATCCTCTATACTGGTAGGAAACACAATGGCCACCAAAGCAAGCATTATATTGGTCCGCTCATTATCGGGAGTCGTATCGGCAGTCATTACATAATAAGCCGTAAGTACGGGGCGACCGGTAGCACGACCTGCCTTTTTAATATACTCTTCTACTTTCGTACGGATATCATCCATGGATAAATTTACTTTCATAGTTCTTATTATTATTTATTCATTTACTTATTAGACGCAAGAAGATAAAGTTTGGTTGCAGAATATTGCTGTTTTTTTATCAAATAGTTCTATTTCACCATCCGAATTCACCGATTCATACCCGGAACTCATCGGCTTTTCTACCGGAAATCAGCCGGAAAGGCTATATGGAGAGGAATAATTCGCTTACCTTTGAGCCATCAACCCATGACAATGAAATATGAATCAATAACAATAGAAACAATGGAAAAGAAACAAAACTTCCCGTCTCATGCAGGCTTATCAGGTAAGGCACTGATAGCTTCGCTCTTCATCATCTCCGGAATATTACTGTTTGCCCGTAACGTAGGGTGGATTACGTATGACCTATTCAATGTAGTGGTATCCTGGCATAGTCTTCTTATTATATTAGGTATTTATACGATGACACGCCGCCATTATCTGAGCGGAGCCACCCTAACCTTAATAGGTGTTTATTTCCTGATCGGAGGATTATCATGGCTACCGGAAAATTCACAGACCATCGCCTGGCCTGTTGCACTGATTGTAGCGGGTATCCTGTTTTTTGTAAAGGCTCGTCGCAGAGAACGCTGGATGAAAAGCCACATGAACGGCCATTACCGGGATTGGGCCAGAAGAGGAGGTAAACACATGCACATGAATATGGAAGACAATGAGCAACAATGCGAATCGGAAAACGGGTATCTGCGCTCCGACAATGCTTTTGGCTCTGTACGCCATGTCGTTCTGGACGAATTATTTAAAGGCGCCAGCATCCGGGCTTCATTCGGAGGAACTGTCATTGACCTGCGCCACACGCATCTTGCACCGGGAGAAACCTACATCGATATCGACTGCACCTGTAGTGGAATAGAACTGTACATTCCTTCAGACTGGAACGTTCTACCCCAATGCAATGCTTTTGCCGGCGGATGCGAGGATAAGCGTTGGCAGGGAGCGAATATTAATAAAGAAAGTACATTAATAATCCGCGGAAACATTTCCTTCGGCGGATTAGAAATAAAAGACTAATCCTATGAGAGCACATCCAATCATAGATTACCCTTACCGTTGGTTTCCGATGCTTGTGCTGGCATTGGTTCTGGCAATCATCCAGGCGACTTTGTCGTGGGGATATGCCGGAGCTGACTGGTTGCCGGCCATCATAGACGGAATCACGACCATCGGATGGTTTGCAGCACTGGCATACCTGGCCTGGTTTGTGGTGGGCTACGTATCCATACTCCAGACAAAGGTCATCACGGTCACAGCAGGAATATTACTCTGGATTGCGGGCAGCTTCATGATTTGTGACATTATGGTAAGAATAGCGGGAATACCTTATATATCTTTTGCTTCTACCATACCTTTCCGCCTGTTGTTTGGCGTACCAACCTGGATCGCTATCATTTTGTGGTATCAACTGATAGTAGTGAAAGATCCCGCACAGGAAGAAGAATTCATAGCACCGCAAGCAGCAGCAGAAGAAGAAAAGCCGGAAGCACAAGAGGAAATCATCGACCGTATTACAGTAAAGGACGGTTCACGTATACACATAATCAAAGTGGACGAACTACTCTACATCCAGGCATGCGGAGATTACGCAACCCTGGTTACCCCAACAGGCGAATACATCAAGGAACAAACCATGAAGTATTTCGAAGGGCATCTGCCGACAAACAATTTTGTACGTATCCACCGTTCCACTATTGTAAACGTGACACAAATATCCCGGGTTGAATTATTCGGGAAAGAGACTTATCAAGTATTATTAAAGAACGGGACCAAGCTGCGAGTCAGTCTGACAGGCTACCGTTTATTGAAAGAACGACTGGGAATATAAAAACCTGAACTATTTTATAAGCAAAAGCGAAGAATTCCTCCCCTGTTTCAAGGGGAAATGAATTCTTCGCTTCTTTTTTAAATGACAGAGAAAGTTATCTGATTATTTCTTCTTTTCGTCTTTCTTCGGTTCTTCATTCTTGGTTTCCTGCTTGTCTTCCTTTCCTTCCGGATGGAGGATTCCCTTCACAGTCTCACCAATAGGCAACTTATCCAATACACCCAGACTTGGAGCAACCGTCTTCACCAATGAACTCAAAAAGTTACTCGTCCCTCCGTTTCCACCATCGAATACAGTGATGTTTCCTAAGTTCATGTGTTCGAATGCCTTCACCTGTTCTCCGGCAATTTCCTTCCACTGATCTACCATCTTGTACTGGATGGCGATAGCCGGATTGGATTCCGCTGCACGTACCATGGCCTCAAAACCTTCAGCCTCGGCAAGCAATGACTTCTTCTTACCTTCAGCTTCGGCCTCCAGTTTCATCTGAATAGCTCTTGCTTCAGCTTCAGCCTGCGCCAGAGTAGCCTTTGCACGAGCTTCCGCCTCACGGGTAATCTTTTCGGCAACAGCATCAGCCTGAAGAATGGCCTCCTGTTTTGCAATCTCAGCAGGCACAATCTTTTCTGCCTTCAAAGAAGACTCCACCTTGCGTGCTTTAGCTTCTTCCACTTCCTTCTGTGCTATTTCACGGGCAGTCTGCACGGCAGCTTCCGAACGTGCTTCAGCTTCACCGGCCTGCTTGTCAGCATTGGCGCGAGTCACAGCCAGTTCAGCGTCAGACTGTGCCACAGCTTTCTGAGCTTCATTTCGTCCGATAGCAGCTTTCTTTCCGGCTTCTGCCTGTTTGATTTCCATGTCGGAGTTCAATTCGGCAATGCGGCTTTCCTTCTCGGTGTTGGCCTGTTCAATTTTGATATTCTTTTCGGCTTCCGCCTTTGCCACCTGTGATTCTTTTTCAGCATTGGCAATGGCTACCTGTGAGATTCTATCCTTATCCGCATTAGCCACAGAAATCTCCTGCAACTTCTTCGTCTCAGCAATGGCGATATCCTGGTCTTTGCGTGTTTCGGCAACTTTCGTTTCACGTTCCTTTATCTGGTTGGCAATCTTGATGGCACCCAGTTTCTCCTGTTCTTCTATATTTGCCTGAGCCTCATTCAACGCCTTACTTTCAGCTTCCTTACCCAAGTTGACAATATAATTGGCAGCATCACGGATATCACTGATATTGATGTTCATCAGATACAAACCGAATTTACGGAGTTCCGTATCGATGTTGTCCTTTACTTTGGAAAGGAATTTGTCACGGTCGGAGTTCAACTCTTCAATCGTCATATCGGCAATAACCAGACGCATCTGGCCGTATACAACATCCGTAATCAGATTCTGCTTATCATCTATTGATAGCCCCAACATACGTTCGGCGGCATTCTGCATGACGTCGTGATCGGTACTGATAGCTACAGTAATAGTAGTCGGCACATCCACACGGATATTTTGAGCAGACAAAGCTCCGGTTAGTTTACAGTCTATCTGCATCGGCTTCATGGACAGGAATTCGTAACCCTGAATAATCGGCCATACAAACGCGGCACCACCATGATACAACTTGGCAGACTTCTTATCACCGCCCGTTTTACCATATACTACCAGTACTTCGTCACTTTTACATTTCCGGTAACGGGAAAGGATACCAATGAAGGTAAGCAAAATAACCGCCACGAGTATGGCGGCCATAATCATCATTTCTTGTGTCATAAATCTATGTTTTTGAGTTTCGTTTTTATTGAATATACAGTGTTCCTTCCTTGTAAGTCATGATAATGGTTTTGTCGCCCGTCTGATAAGACTTACTTGCTTCTGATATTACATCTATCTCTCGCATGGCTCCATCGCGGCTCACCTGTACAGTATATCTGCCATCCCCCTGTTTAAAGTAGATGGTACATTCTCGCCCTACAAGCTGTTCCGTCTTTTCCGTCTTATTCACCTGCTGCAACTGATAGGCTTTCTTATAGAGAAACCACACGGCAAATACGAAAAACAGACCAATCAGAATGGCAACGACATAACTCTGAATGTCAGTATTTCCAATCAGATACATGTACCAGCCGAAACCGATACCGAAATGTGTCAGTCCCTTAAAAGACACCATGCTGCTGATGTCGGCATCCACGTCTACATCCGCATCAATGTCTCCGAAGAAGATGGAAAGGATAAACTGTATCACAAAAATACCTGTTGTGACTACAGCGATAATCAGAAATATGTTACTGCTCATAGGAATTTGAGTTATTGTGGTTTACGATATATTTAGATATATTATTCCAAATATACACATTTGCAGAACATGTGCAAAGAAACCGTTCTCTATTTAACAAAATTTTCTTGAAGGGGAACACAACATTACACAAAGATATTTGTTATGTTTGCGGACGCTATGATGAAACATCTACACTATATATTCTTGTTTATGTGCCTCGCATTAGGAATGTCCGCCATTCTGCAAGAGGAACAGCCGGCACTTCGGATGCTTACCGAAGCCTCGGCAGATGCTTCTGTCACTCCTGCCCCAACGGGATGTTTCATTTCAATGTCAACCGATTACTTCTCGACCATTGCCCACCGCCCCTTCTTCAACGATGAAAATAATGAGCGTAAAATCAATGGTGTCCTTTTCCAGGAGAATTTCTACAATCAGGCCAGTGCTCCCTCAAAGCTGCTGAAACTAAAGATCCATCCATCTGTAGAACAGATGCAACGTATATTTTCCACCCATTTACCGGTGGAACAGAATGCCAGTCTTTCTTTCACTCCCAGCGCTATCCGTTATTCTTACGGGTATTACGTCTACGAGCTGAAACATATTCTGATTTAAACCGCCACCTTACTTATTACCAATCATTTTTCCGGAGGCATGCCATTGGCGTGTCTTTGGTCAGTCTATTGTTTATTCACTTCTAAATTAATGCAATAACTATGCTCGATTTATTAATAGCCACCCTCGAAATGATGGGGCTTACATTCGTAATCGGCTTCTTCGTGGCCTTCATCATCAAAATGATTGCCTTTGCCGCCGACTCATTCGACTTCTACAGCTCACACCAGAAAGAGCTGCTTCGCCTGCGACGTCTGCGCAAACTGCGCCAGAAGGTAGAACTCATGATACGGGACATCCCCATGGAAGATAACGGACTTCTCGATGACAAACGCGAAGAGTTCAGCCGGGGAGTAAACCGGGAACTCACCGACTATCACGGATATTACCACGGAGTAAGCACCGGAGTTTCCAAGACCAACCTGGTAGATTACTACTACCCCGAAGATACACACATGATGTACCTGAATCAACAAGAAGAGATGCTATATCAAAAAAACAAGAAACACTCCGGCAAATCAGCCGATAAAACCAAATAAGAAACAATATGGAAAATATAGATTTCGCAACCCTGTTCCAAGGTTTTGGAACGATGATGGAAAGTGGCTACCTGCTCGCGTCAGCCCGTGTATTTTTAATCCTTTTAGGTTTGCTGCTTATATATCTGGGCTGGAAGGGAGTGCTCGAACCTATGGTAATGATTCCGATGGGACTGGGTATGGTCGCCATCAATTGTGGAACACTTTTTATGCCGGACGGCACATTGGGCAACCTCTTTCTCGACCCGATGCTTTCGGACACGGACGACCTGATGAATACGATGCAGATAGACTTTCTGCAACCTGTCTATACGCTCACCTTCAGCAACGGATTAATAGCCTGCTTTGTGTTTATGGGTATAGGCACATTGCTGGATGTAGGCTTTCTGTTACAGAAACCTTTCGTCAGTCTTTTCCTGGCTTTATGCGCCGAACTGGGTACTTTCCTGACTATCCCCGTAGCTTCGGCTCTGGGACTGACCTTGCAGGAAAGTGCTTCCGTAGCCATGGTAGGCGGTGCAGACGGCCCTATGGTTCTGTTCACGTCACTGGCTCTTGCCAAACATTTGTTTGTACCTATCACCGTAGTGGCTTACCTGTATCTCGGACTGACTTATGGCGGTTACCCATATCTGGTGAAACTCCTGGTTCCGAAACGTCTGCGTGCCATCAAGATGACTTCAAAGAAAGCTCCCAAGAATTATGATGCCAAAGTGAAACTGGCATTTTCGGCTGTACTGTGTGCGGTGCTGTGTTTCCTGTTCCCGGTAGCTTCACCGCTGTTCTTCTCCCTCTTCTTGGGAGTGGCTGTACGTGAATCGGGTATGAAGCATATCTATGATTTCGTCAGTGGTCCGCTGCTTTATGGTTCTACATTTATGCTGGGCGTATTGCTGGGTGTGCTTTGTGACGCGCACTTGTTACTTGATCCGAAGATTCTGAAACTGCTGGTATTGGGTATAGTGGCATTATTGCTTTCCGGCATCGGCGGCATCATGGGTGGATACATCATGTACTTTATCAAGAAGGGAAATTATAATCCGGTGATCGGAATTGCCGCCGTCAGTTGTGTACCCACTACGGCTAAAGTGGCTCAGAAGTTGGTGAGCAAAGATAATCCGGACTCGTTTATCCTGGGAGATGCCTTGGGAGCGAATATTTCCGGGGTTATCACTTCGGCCATTATTACGGGTATTTATATTACGATTATCCCATATCTTTAAAGAGGTGAGGGAAAGTTGAACAGAGAGCAACTTGTTCATTTCGGACGGGTTATGAACTAAATGATAAATAATCTTTTAGACGCAGATGACACGGATGACGCGGATCTTTTTTTATAGCGCAGCCTTTTAAATCCGCGTTATCCGCGTTATCCGCGTCTAAAAAATAATATACTGAATGGTGCTAATCACTTATCACTAAATCCTAATCACCTTTATTCCTTTCTAATACTTTTTAGTCCAGTATCCGTTGGATCGTTTCCAACTCTTCCGCTGTGAACTTTGTATTTTCTATGGCTTTCAGATTATCCGCCAGTTGGGCTACGGAACTTGCACCTATAATGACCGAAGTGACCATTTCATCTTTCAGCACCCATGCCAACGCCATTTCGGCAAGAGTCTGTCCGCGGTGGGCAGCCACTTCATTCAGTGCCTTTATTCTATTGAGCACTTCTTTTGTCAGCGCTTCTTTCTTCAGGAATCCACCTTTGGCAATCCGCGAATCTTCGGGGATACCATTCAGATAACGGTTGGTCAGCAGGCCTTGTGCCAGCGGTGAAAAGGCAATGAAACCGGTACCGTTTTCGCGTGCCTGTTGCAGAATACCTTCTTCTTCCGGTTCCCGGTTGAACATATTGTATCTTCCCTGATAGAGCAGGCAGTGCACATCCCTCTCTGCCAGATAGCGGTATGCGAATTCGGCTGCTTCTTTCGGGTATTTGGAAATACCCACATACAGGGCCTTGCCTTGGCGCACGATGTCCACAAGCGCCTGCAATGTTTCTTCGAGTGGAGTTTCCGGATCGTAACGGTGCGAATAGAAGATGTCTACATAATCCAGATTCATCCGTTTCAGGCTCTGATTAAGACTGTTCATCAGATATTTCCTGGAACCCCATTCACCGTAAGGACCGGGCCACATATCATGTCCGGCTTTGGTTGAGATAAACAGTTCGTTCCGGTAGGGCATGAATGACTTCTTCATAATCATGCCGAAAGTTTCTTCCGCCGAACCGTAGGACGGGCCATAGTTATTGGCGAGATCGAAATGCGTGATACCCTGGTCGAAGGCGTAATGTGCCATTGCCTGCGAATTGGAGAAGGTGTTTACATCTCCGAAGTTGTGCCACAAACCTAAAGAAACTTCGGGCAGTAATATGCCACTTCGCCCGCAACGACGATATTTCATGCCGTTGTCATACCGCTTGGAATCGGGAGAGTAAATGGGGTTTATCATATCATTCAGTTTAAGTGAGAAATGTACTTTTATCGGGAAACAAAAATAGGCAATTTCTCCGGAAAAGACCATTTTTCTTTGTCTAAAAGTGAGCGGATTACAACAGATGCCCCGACTGGAAACAAATTATACTATAATTGGATAAGAAAATGTTACCGGAAGTTTCCGGAGAGCGCTATCTTTGCGGGGGTAACGGGAAAGAAAGGAAGGAAACCAGTTGACGAGTTGACAAGGGAACAAGGGGCTGCGCAATGCTCCTATGCCGCATGGAACCTTGTCCCCTTGTCAACTCGTCCCCTTGTCAACTTTCCCTCAAAACCCTAATAATAATGAAGAAAATAATCGCAACTATGGCAATCGGAGCTTGTTTGTGTTCCTGTGGCGGAAGCCAGAAGGAAGTGTATAAAGACTCTACCGCACCCGTAAAGGACAGAGTAGAAGATCTCTTGAAAAGAATGACTCTGGAGGAGAAAGTAGGTCAGATGAACCAGTTCGTCGGTGTGGAACATATCAAGGCAAACAGTGCCGTGATGACCGAAGAAGAATTGAAGAATAATACGGCAAATGCTTTCTATCCCGGCTTTACGGAGAAAGATATAGAGAAGTGGACGGAAGAAGGCTTGATCGGTTCTTTTCTGCATGTGTTGACCATTGAAGAAGCCAACTATCTGCAATCTCTCGCTATGAAGAGCCGCTTGCAGATACCTATTATATTCGGTATCGATGCCATCCATGGCAATGCTAATGCACCGGATAATACGGTATATCCCACCAACATCAATCTTGCCTGTTCCTTTGATACGCTGATGGCCTATAAGATAGCCCGGCAGACAGCGAAGGAAATGCGTGCCATGAACATGCACTGGACGTTTAATCCGAATGTGGAAGTTGCCCGCGATGCCCGTTGGGGACGTGTTGGCGAAACGTATGGCGAAGATCCTTATCTGGTCACTTTACTGGGCGTACAGTCAGTGAAAGGTTATCAAGGCGATTTGAATGGCAACGAAGATGTATTGGCTTGTATCAAGCATTTCGTCGGTGGCAGTGAACCCATCAACGGGACGAACGGTTCTCCCACTGATTTGTCAGAGCGTACACTTCGTGAAGTTTTATTCCCTCCCTTTGAGGCAGGAGTGAAGGCAGGAGCGATGTCTCTGATGACTGCCCACAATGAGCTGAACGGTATTCCTTGTCATAGCAATGAGTGGTTGATGCAAGACATTCTGCGTGGCGAATGGAACTTCCCCGGATTCGTAGTCAGCGACTGGATGGACATTGAACATATCCATGACCTGCATGCTACTGCCGAAAATCTGAAGGAAGCTTTTTATCAGTCTATTATGGGAGGTATGGACATGCACATGCATGGTATCCACTGGAACGAAATGGTAGTGGAATTAGTGAGGGAGGGGCGTATCCCAGAATCTCGTATTGACGAGTCTGTACGCCGCATACTGGATATCAAATTCCGTCTCGGCCTTTTCGAACAACCTTATGCCGATGAGGCCGAAACCATGAAAGTGCGCCTTTGCGATGAGCATCGTGCAACGGCTCTTGAGTCTGCCCGCAATGGCATTGTATTGTTGAAGAATGACGGTGTGCTCCCTCTGGACGCTTCCAGATATAAGAAGATCATGGTGACCGGTATCAATGCCGACGACCAGAATATCCTGGGTGACTGGAGTGCTCCTGAGAAAGATGAAAACGTAACTACCATCTTGGAAGGTCTGAAAATGATTGCTCCCGATACTCAGTTTGATTTTGTAGACCAGGGTTGGGACCCGCGCAACATGGATCCGAAGAAAGTGGCTGAAGCTGCTGCGCGTGCCAAGAGTGCTGATCTCAATATTGTAGTGGCAGGCGAATATATGATGCGCTTCCGTTGGAACGACCGTACGGACGGTGAAGATACCGACCGTTCGGATATCGACCTCGTAGGTTTGCAGAACGAGTTGATAGAGAAAGTGGCTGCATCCGGTAAACCGACTATTCTTATTTTGGTGAACGGACGTCCTCTCGGTGTGCAGTGGGCGGCCGAAAATCTTCCCGCTATCGTAGAAGCATGGGCACCGGGGATGTACGGTGGTCAGGCAGTAGCCGAAATTCTGTATGGTCAGGTGAATCCGTCCGCCAAATTGGCTGTTACGATTCCTCATAGTGTAGGTCAGTTGCAGATGATATACAACCATAAGCCGTCACAATACTTCCATCCTTATGCGGCAGGTAAGCCAAGCACTCCGCTCTATCCGTTCGGCCACGGCCTTTCTTATACTACTTACAAATATGATGACCTAAAATTGGCACAGAAAGAAATCACTAAGGACGGTACGGTGGATGTGAGTGTAAAAGTTACGAATACGGGCGACCGTGATGGAGTGGAAATCGTACAACTGTATATCCGCGATAAATTCAGTAGCGTCACCCGTCCGGTGAAGGAACTGAAAGACTTTACCCGCGTACTGTTGAAAGTCGGCGAAAGTCAGGTCGTGAACTTTAAGATTACTCCCGATAAACTGGCTTTCTATGATAAAAAGATGAAGAAGATTGTAGAACCGGGTGAGTTCATTGTGATGGTGGGTGCATCTTCTGATGATAAAGATCTGCTGAAAGATTCTTTCTTTGTGAAATAAAATAGGAGAAATAAAATACAGTTATTGCTTTTTTCTTTTAAGGTTATACCTTTCCGATGGTTAGGTATAACCTTTCTTTCTTTTATAACAAATCTTACCCCATAATAAAACAAATTCTACCATTCGGGATTAAAAAGAATGGTTATTTTTGTGACATGATACTATTTTAACCAATCAATATGGAAAACTCAAACTACATTATGAGGGAGATTACTCCCTTGTCCGACCGCGATTGTTTTTATATCGCCGACCGTCGCAAGACGGAGTTTACTTATCCTATCCACTGTCATGCCGAATTCGAACTAAACTTTACGGAACACGCAGCCGGTGTCCGCCGGGTAGTGGGAGACTCCGCCGAGGTGATCAGTGACTATGATCTGGTACTGATTACCGGCAAAGAGCTGGAGCATGTGTGGGAGCAACACGAATGTACTTCGAAGGAGATACGGGAAATCACGATTCAGTTCTCATCCGACCTGTTTTTCAAGAACTTCATGAATAAAAACCAGTTCGACAGCATCCGGCGTATGTTGGAAAAGGCGCAATGCGGCATTAGTTTCCCCATGCAAGCCATCATGAAGGTGTATAATTGGCTGGATAAACTGGCTTCCGAAGAACAGGGATTCTATGCTGTGATGCATTTTCTGCGCATCCTTTATGAGTTGTCTTTGTATGATGATGCAAAGGTGCTGTCCAGTTCTTCCTTTGCTAAGATCGAGACATTCTCTGACAGCCGCCGGGTGCAGAAGGTACAGAAATATATTGCTGATCATTATCAGGAAGATATTCGTTTGAATACTCTGGCGGATATGGTGGGTATGACACCGGTTTCGTTCAGCCGTTTCTTCCGTTTGCGTACAGGGAAGACTCTTTCCGACTATATTATAGATATTCGTCTGGGGTTTGCTACACGCTTGCTGGTGGACTCGGCGCATACCATTGCCGAAATCTGCTATGATTGCGGCTTTAATAATCTGTCCAACTTCAACCGAATGTTTAAACGTAAAAAAGATTGTTCACCAAAGGAATTCAGGGAAAACTATAGAAAGAAGAAGATTGTGATATGATAATATTGTATCATTATTCTTCTTCGAAACCACGTACATTTGCAACAACGAACAAATCTTAGTTTTCTACCATGAGAAAAATATCACTTCTTTTTGGATGTCTGTTGTGTATGCTTGCTGCAACAGCGCAGATACGCGGTAATGAAATCCGTGTAATGGTTTCTCCTGATCATACCGATTGGAATTATCGTTTGAATGACAAATGTACATTTACCGTGAGGGTGCTGAAGGCTCAGAATCTTTTGCAGAACGTGACGGTGGATTATGAGCTGGGGCCGGAGATGTATCCTACCGAAGTCAAGAAAGGCGTATTACTGAAGAATGGTGAATTAAAGTTGCAAGGGACGATGAAGACACCCGGATTCCTGCGTTGCAAAGTGACGGCACATGTAGGTGACCGTAAATACGAAGGATTGGCGACCGCTGCTTATGCTCCCGAACAATTGCAGCCTATTACGGAGTTTCCCGCGGATTTTCGTGAATTTTGGGTGAAAGAGCTGGAAGGCGCCCGCCGGACATCGCTTCAACCCTTGATGACTCTGCTTCCCGAACGATGCACTGCAACAGTCAATGTTTATCATGTAAGCTTTCAAACAGATCGTTGGGGTTCCCGTTTCTATGGTGTCCTTTGTGTGCCGAAAAAAGAAGGTAAGTATCCGGCTCTGTTGCGTGTGCCCGGTGCAGGTATTCGTCCGTATGCCGGCGATGTTTATACAGCGGAACAAGGTGCAATCACATTGGAGGTTGGCATCCATGGTATTCCCGTTACTATGGAGCAATCTTTTTATGATAACCTGATGAATGGTGCATTGAATGGTTATTGGACTTTCTGTCGGAATGATTTGAGGAATTTCTATTATCACCGGGTGATTATCGGTGCTTTGCGTGCAGTTGATTTCATCTGTGAATTGCCGCAATATAACGGGCAGGCACTTGGTGTGACAGGCTCCAGCCAGGGTGGGGCACTTTCTGTGATGACGGCGGCTCTTGATCCGCGCGTCACTTTCTTTGCTGCCGTTCATCCGGCACTGTGCGATCATGAAGCCTTTATGAAGAAACGTGCTTGTGGCTGGCCGCATTATTTCTATTATTATGGTGCTCCCGATGCTAAAGAACTGGAAGTGGTGCGTTATTATGATGCGGCGAACTTTGCCCGTTGTCTTACAGTACCCGGCTGGTTCAGTTGGGGATATAATGATGATGTTTGTCCGCCGACTTCCATGTATGCCGCTTATAATGCGGTGACTTCTCCCAAAGAACTCCATCCATATCTTGAAACTGGTCATTATTGGTATCAGGAACAATGGGACGAATGGCTGGCATGGCTGTGGAAACAGATGGGAATAGGGAAATGATAAAATTGTTACTAAAACCTGATAATATGAGACACTTATTCTTATTGACTCTTCTTTTATCCTTTTTGGGTGCATGTACTCCTAAACCTGTTGAAAACTCATTCGTTCATGTGAATGCGAACGGACAGTTCATCCGTAATGGAAAACCCTATTATTATGTAGGTACCAATTTCTGGTATGGTGCCATTCTTGGTTCTGAAGGTGAAGGAGGCAATCGTGAACGCCTGCATAAAGAATTGGATTTTCTGAAAAGTATCGGTATTAATAATTTGCGTGTATTGGTAGGTGCGGACGGTGAAAATGGTGTGAAAACCCGTGTACAACCTTCTCTGCAAGTAGCTCCCGGTGTGTATAATGATACTATTTTAGCCGGATTGGATTACTTCATGAATGAGTTGCGCAAACGGGATATGACTGCCGTACTTTATTTGAATAACTCTTGGGAGTGGAGTGGTGGTTATTCTGTATATCTGCAATGGTCGGGACACGGTAAGGCTGTAGTGCCTGCAATAGACGGTTGGCCTGCCTATATGGAGTATGTGAAACAATTTCAGCAATCGGATAGCGCGAAGGTGTTGTTTGCCAATTATGTCAAAGACATCGTCACAAGAACAAATAGGTATAATCAGATAAAATATGTGGATGATCCAACGCTTATGTCTTGGCAGATAGGCAATGAGCCTCGCGCTTTTTCCGATGAAAACAAGGAGCCTTTCGCTCAATGGATGGCAGATGTTGCCGCTCTTATTAAGTCATTTGATTCCAATCATATGGTTTCTTCGGGAAGTGAAGGTGCTGCGGGATGTGAGGGGGATATTGCATTATATGAAAGAGTGCATGCAGATCCGAATATTGACTATCTGAATATCCATATTTGGCCTTATAACTGGGGATGGGTAAAAGCTGATAGTTTGAAAGAACTTCTTCCGCGAGCTAAGGAGAATACGAAGAAATATATTAATGATCACATGGTGGTTGCGCAGAAATATAAGAAGCCTGTGGTACTTGAAGAATTTGGCTTCCCTCGTGATGGTTTTCGTTTTTCTAAAAGTACTTCGACAGAAGTTCGTGATGAATATTATCAATATGTATTTGATTTGATTCGTCAGGACCGGGAGAACGGCGGACTTTTTGCCGGATGTAACTTTTGGGCATGGGGTGGTTTTGCTGAACAGAATTCCGAGCATATCTATTGGGAAAAGGGAGATGATTACACCGGAGATCCGGCTCAGGAAGAGCAGGGGTTGAATTCTGTTTTCGCAACGGATACTACTGTTGAGATTATAAAAACTGAAAATGCAAAATTGAAATAATATGATGAATATCTGGAAAAGTTTGTTGGCCGTTTGTCTGCTGACCGCAATGTTTGGATGTGGGGCGGGTGTGTCTAAAAAAGCAAATCAGGAAGGTGCTGCAAAGCAGTTGCCCCGTCTGTGTGTGACTGGTACGCAATTGATGAATGAACAGGGCGATACGGTTGTTCTGAAAGGTGTCAGTTATGGGTGGCATCAGTTTTGGCCTCGTTTCTATAATGCTTCTACCGTAGCTTATCTTTCTGGAGATTGGGGTGCGGAGGTGCTTCGAGCTTCTATGGGAGTGGACTTGGATAGTGCCTGCTATGTGTACAAGCCGGAGTTTGGCATTAAGTGTGTCACGACAGTAGTGGATGCGGCTATTGAAAATAATGTTTATGCAATCATTGACTGGCATAGCCATAATCTGCGTCAGGAAGAAGCCAAGGAATTCTTTGCACAAATGGCAACCCGTTATAAGGGTGTCCCTAATGTGATTTATGAAGTGTTTAATGAACCAGTGGAAGATAGCTGGGAACAAGTGAAGGCTTATTCTGTCGAAATTATCAAAACCATCCGTGCTATAGAACCAGAGGCTGTTATTCTGGTAGGTTGTCCGCATTGGGATCAGGATATTCACTTGGCGGCAGATGATCCTATTACCGGTTATAATAATATAATGTATACTGTTCACTTTTATGCTAATACTCACGGACAATGGTTGCGTGACCGTACAGACTATGCTTTGAGCAAAGGGCTTCCGGTATTTATATCCGAATGTGCCGGTATGGAGGCCAGTGGCGATGGTGCGGTAAATAAAGAAGAGTGGCAAAACTGGCTGGACTGGATGCAGCAACGTTCCATAAGTTGGGTAGCGTGGTCTGTTTCGGATAAGAATGAGACTTGCTCAATGCTTCTTCCCTCAGCTTCTTCTGGCGGCAATTGGGCTGATCAGGATATGAAGGAATGGGGGCAGATAGTACGCGATGAACTACAGAAGAATCATATAATCAATTCAGACATTAAAGCAAGGGTATGGAACTGATACTGTTATTTTGTAAATATAGTATTAGTTCCAGATAAAATTGTACTTGTTTGTGCCACTGATATCATCTACCTTTGTCGTGAAAGATTTGTGACATATTAAATCTAATAATTATAGTATGAAGAACTTTATGTTGTTTCTGATGACGCTCTTCCTGAGCTGTCATGTGATGGCCCAACAGACCACAGTTACCGGTACAATTACTGACGGTACGGATGGTTCCCCTCTGATTGGCGCCAATGTCCTGGTAAAAGGAACCGGTACCGGTTCTATAGCGGACGTAAATGGGAAATTTAGTGTGAGTGTTCCGACCGGTAAAGATGTTCTGGTAATTTCCTGTATCGGATATAAGCAGCAGGAAATTACCTTGAAGGCGGGACAAAAAGTTGTGAATGTGGTAATGAAGGAGGACTCTGAACTTCTGGATGAAGTGGTCGTTGTAGGCTATGGTACAATGAAAAAGAGTGACCTTTCAGGCGCCTCGGTATCTATGGGCGAAGATAAAATTAAAGGCTCGATTATTACCAACCTCGATCAATCTTTGCAGGGACGTGCCGCTGGTGTGACGGCGGTGCAGACTTCGGGTGCCCCGGGATCAGCTTCCTCTATCCGTGTACGTGGGCAGGCTACCATTAATTCCAATGCCGAACCACTTTATGTGATAGACGGTGTGATCGTGCAAGGTGGAAGTACCAGTGGCTCTTCTTTAGGCTTTGGTGATGCTCTGGACAATGGTACTACGTCCACTATTTCCCCATTGTCAACCATTAATCCCGCTGATATCTTAAGTATGGAGATTCTGAAAGACGCTTCTGCTACAGCTATCTACGGTGCACAAGGGGCGAACGGTGTGGTTCTGATAACTACTAAGAGAGGTAGAGCCGGTGAAGCTAAGTTTTCTTACGATGGTATGATGGCTGTAAGTCGTCAGACCAAACGTTTGGATATGCTCAATCTCCGGGGCTTTGGAGGTTATTATAATGATTTTGTGGCTTCAGGCTTCGGTGGTGTGAAAGAAGATCCTTATTATAGTGATGTTTCTCTGTTGGGAGTAGGTACTAACTGGCAGGATGCCATTTTTCAAACAGCTTTTCAACAACAACATCAAGTGTCGGCACAAGGTGGTACGGAGAAAATCCAGTACTATGTATCGGCCGGTTATATGGATCAGGAAGGTACTATCATCGGTTCTGATTTCAATCGTTTGTCGTTGCGCGTAAATTTAGATGCGCAGTTGAAGAAATGGCTGAAGTTGGGTTTGAGTGCTACATTTGCTGATTCTAATGATGACATAAAGCTGGCTGATGGTGCCGAAGGTATTGTCGGTTTCGCTTTGACTTCTTTGCCTGAGGCTCCTATTTATGATATTGATGGCAACTATGCCTCTTTTGCCCGTGAGAACTACAGCATTCATAATCCTATTGCCAAGGCTATGGAGCACAATAATATGTTGAATCGCAAGAAACTTTCAGGCAATATTTACGCTGAATTGACACCTATCAAGAATATTACATGGCATGCGGAACTAGGTTATGATATTGGTTACAGTAAGGCGGAAGTGTATAATAACGCTATAGACTTGCCTAACTGGAAAGAAGCTAATGAAAGTAGTATTCAGAAAAATAACAATACTTTCTGGCAGTTGAAGAACTACGTGACTTATAATAACACGTTTGCCGAGAAGCATTCTGTAAGTGCAATGGTAGGTCAGGAATGCTGGGAAAGTAAATATGACTATACTAAAGTCGCTAATTCCAATCTGCCTTCCGATGCTGTACATAACCCGATGCTGGGTACCAATACTCCGACCATCGGTGCTGGTTTTGGTAGCAGTTCCATGGCTTCGTTCTTTACCCGCTGGACCTATAGCTATGACAACCGTTACAATGCTACCTATACTTATCGTTACGACGGTTCCTCAAACTTCGGCCCAAACAATCGTTGGGCAGGATTTCACTCTTTCGCTCTGTCTTGGCGCTTTACTAATGAGAAGTTCATGAAGAATATTAAATGGATTAGCAATGGTAAATTCCGTGCTGGTTGGGGGCAGACTGGTAATTCCAGTATTAATTCTTATGTGTGGGGTGTGAATATGCAACAGGTGTATACCTCGCTTGGAGCTGGTTACCGTCCGCAGAATATTCCTAATCTGGATGTGAAATGGGAGAAACAAGAACAGATCAATCTGGGACTTGACCTCGGTTTCCTCAATGATAGAATTAATGTAACTCTCGATTGGTATCAAAAGGAATCCAAGGATATGCTGATGGATTTGCAGATGCCTACTTACATGGGTACCTCGGGCAATGATAACTCTAAACTGCGGGCACCGATGGGTAACTACGGACACATCCGTAATACCGGATTAGAGTTGACGCTGAATACTCACCCGTTGGTTGGCAATTTCCAGTGGGACTCAGAATTCCAGATCTCTTGGAATAAGAATAAGTTGATAGCCTTGAACGGTACAGCCAGTTCGGCCATTATGGGTTATGCGCAATGGGGAAGTACATTAGTAAGCCTTTCTGATACAGGCGAAAGTCTCTACTCTTTTTATGGATATGTGACAGATGGTATTTATCAGGACCTTGCCGATTTGCAAACTTCACCCAAACCTGTGAAATATCCGGCGAATGGAGTGTTTGATGGTGCTAATACTGTATATGTGGGTGATATTAAATACAAAGACCTGAATGGTGATGGTGTGATAAACGAGAATGACCGTACCAATATCGGTTCACCCATGCCTAAATTCACATTTGGATGGAACAATACGTTCCGCTATAAAGGCTTCGACCTGAGTATCTTTATCAACGGAAGTTATGGTAATAAAGTGATGAATCTTACTAAACGCAATCTGACTACTATGAGTTCTCCTTGGGCCAATCAACATGCTGATGTTTTGAACCGTGCCCAATTGGAACCGATTGATCCTTCTATTGTATATACCGATGGTACGAAGTGGTACAATCATGTGGAGAATGTACGTGTTGCCAATCCGAGTGCTTCTTTACCGCGTGCTATTATCGGTGACCCTAACGATAATGACCGTATCAGTGACCGCTACGTAGAAGACGGTTCTTATATTCGTCTGAAGAATCTTTCGTTGGGTTATACTTTTCCTAAAAAGTGGATGAGCAAGTGCGGTGTGGAGAATCTGCGTGTTTACTGTAATATTCAGAATCTGTTAACCATTACAGGCTATGATGGTTACGATCCCGAGATTGGTGTCAGCACAATGTCACCGAATGTATATGGCGTGGATTTTGGACGTTACCCTTCACCCACTACTTACTCCTTTGGTTTGAATCTCTCTTTTTAACCGTTTAAATAGAATACACATGAAAGTATCAAGACTTAAATATATAGCAATGGGAGCGATACTGGGATTATCTTTTGTATCGTGCGAGGATTTTCTGGACAGACCCAATGAAGATAGTTACAACGATGGCAACTATTTCCAAAATGATGCCCAGACCAAAGTAAGTGTCAATACACTTTACAATTCACCGTGGTACGACTTTTTGAGTCGTGGGTATTACAAGATTCCTGAAGCTTTGTCGGGTAACTTGCTCTTGGGTGGAAGTCCCTATGCCAATTTTACGGTAAATGGTAGTGACGAAGATATGAAGAGTACTTCTAACTCATTGTGGGCTGTCAATGCACAGGCCAATACCATTTATAATCGATTAAAGACAGCCAATGCCTCAGAAAGTGTGAAGAATACTGCTATGGGTGAATGCCTGGCCTGGAAGGCGATGGCTTATTTCTATCTGGTACGTATTTTTGGGGAAGTTCCAATTGTACATGATAATAGTTCGGAAATAGCAGCAGGCAACTATAATGAAAAGTATAAGGTGAAAGCTGCCGACATTTATGAATATATCATTATGACTTTGGAAAAGGCTATTGAATTACTACCAGAGGAGAATCAGGCCGGACGTATAGACAAATGGGCTGCTAAGGGACTGCTGGCTAAAGTCTATCTGACAAAATCCGGAATCAATGCTAATGGTAACGGACAACGAGATGCTGACGATTTGGCTAAGGCTGCCAGTTATGCAAAAGACGTCATCAATAATTCAGGCAAACAACTGATGGCCAATTATGAGGATATTTTCAAAGGGGAGAATGATCTTTGTGAAGAGAGTTTATTCGGCTGGCGTTGGACTGCCGAACAAAATAATTATACTTGTGGAAACTGTCTGACCTCGGAACTTGCCATGAAGGGCTTTGAAACATACCAATGTTGGGGTGACTGGACTGCACCTTCCGTTGACTTACAAGATGCGTTTGGTGTTTCTCCGCTCGATAATCCTACTCAGCGAAATCAGAGTGATGCTCGTCGCAAGGCCACAATGATGATGGCTGGTGATAAGTACAGTTACTGGTGGCAGGACAAGGGAGGATTTAATTATTTGGATTTCCTGTATGATAAAGAATATGCACCAGGCTCTAATGATGGACTGCAATCGGGTACCGGTGCCAATATCGCCAAACATCTTTATGGAAATACAAACGATCATATTAAAACTTTTGGTATCAGCCCGGGGCAGCAGTGCAGTTCACTAAATACTCATGTACTCCGTCTGGCCGATATATATCTGGTTTATGCCGAAGCTGTAATTGGTAATAACAATTCTACTACAGACGCAAGTGCTATTGATGCTTTTTACAAGGTTCGTCAACGTGCTGTTTCCGCTTATGAAAGACCCGCCAGTATTACACTTGATCAGGTATTGAAAGAACGCCGTTTGGAACTGGCTTTCGAAGGTGACTATTGGTTTGATCTTGTTCGTATGTCCTATTACGATGTTAATAAGGCTATGAATATCATTAAAGCGCAGCGTCGTAATGGCTATTATGGATTGCCCGACCTCTACAAGGAGTATAAGATGAATAATGTATGGAATGTGGATGAATCTTCCATGTACTACGAAACCAATACTCCGAAACCGAATGTAACCGCATCTATTTTTAAACTTCCTCTTCCTGACGAAGATGTGGTGTATAACCCTCATTTATTGGAAGATGCTCAGCACTTGGATGTAAGAGCAGAGTTCGTTTATTAATCAGTTAAACAGTAATGAATATGAAAATGAATATATATTTCAAAGGGTTGGTAGTAAGTCTGCTGCTGATTGCGGGAATGTTTACTTCATGTGAGGACCAACCTGATAAGTTTGAGCTTACCGGTGGTCTGCCCCAGGTGAGTTATATACGTATGCCTTATTTGGCACAGTCGGACTCTCTCATCGTGGAGGCAAGCCTGAAATCTATTATTTGCCTTGTGGGTGATAACCTTACAAGTATCAAGGAGCTCTATTTTAATGATCAAAAGGCACAGTTGAATACCAGCTATATCACATCTCATACTATGATTGTTCAGATTCCTGATAATATACCTGAAGAAGTGAGTGATAAAATTTATATGGTGACTGCCGCGCAAGATACAGTAGAATATGGTTTCCATGTGATAGTTCCCAAGCCAATGATAGCTTCTATGTCGTGTGAATATGCCACCGCCGGAAGTGAAGTGACTCTTTATGGAAATTACTTCATTGATGATCCTAATGTACCGCTTACTGTAACTCTTCCTGATGGAAAGCAACTTACTACGTTTACAAAGCTCACTAATAGCACTATCACTTTCAGAATGCCCGAATGTGATACAGAGGGTTCTATTCGTGTAGCGTCTATTTATGGCGAGAGTACTTCTACGTTCCACTATCTTGATTCACGTGGTCTTATGTTCGACTTTGACGGAAAGACAGGTTTGAGTAATCACGGTTGGCACGAAAGAGAAATCAAGACGGATGAAACTTCACTTACAGGCAACTTTGTCCAGTTGGGTGACGGTACATCGAAAATGAGTGTGGACGGTGCTTGGAACGACGGTGTATTTGCATTCGAATATTGGTGTGGTTCGTGGGATAATCCGCAGAATGTAACATCGGGTGATGGTATTGCATTGCATAATCTGGTAGATTTTACAGATTTTGCTAATATGGCCTTGAAGTTTGAGATGTATATTCCTACGTCTAATCCGTGGAGTGCGGGTGCTATGCAAATTTGTTTTGCAGGCTATGACAAGGTGACACTGAGTGGTAATCCGATAGAAGGCTTTGATGGTGTTGTTGCAGGAGCCAATGCCAAGGTATTTAATGGAGAAGATGGTTTGGGGACATACGGTCGTGCGTTGTATCGTCCTTGGATGGATACCGGTTCTTACGATACCGGTGATAAATGGGTAACTGTAACCGTGCCTATTTCCAACTTTACTCTCGACCGTTTAGGAGCAGCGGCTGAAAGTGTTCCCAGTTCACCGGGAGATTTTGCCAGTCTGACATTCTTTGTTGTAGGCGGAGGAGTGAATGGTACAGAGTGTACGCCGATTATCAAGCTTGATAATATCCGTGCGGTTCCCAATAAATAACCTTTAAAGATACTATAGATATGAACAAGACATATAAACTTTCGGCACTTTGGATGATGTGCCTCATACTCTTGGGTTGCTTGTCATTTTCGGCCTGCGATGATGGAGATGAAGAAGATACTAACCAATATAAAGGTGGTATCAGTTTGAATGTGTTTGGTCCCAGTCCTGTAGCCCGTGGCGGTGAACTCCGCTTCCTGGGTAGCGGAATGGACAAGATACAATCTATATCTATTCCCGGATGCGGGGAGATTACTGATATAGAAGTAATCAGTGCGAATGAGATACGTGTAACCGTTCCTCAAACGGCTGAAGTGGGATATGTCACTCTGAAAACACCTACGGGAGAGATTACTACAAAGACTAAGATTACTTATACCGAGCCTATAGGCGTAGAGACGATTACACCTAATCCGGTGAAACCAGGCGAAGTACTTGTCATCAAGGGTGAATATCTGAATCTTATCAAAGAGGTAATCTTCTTTGAAGAGTTGCTAGTGGGTGAGGACGACTTCATAGCTCACTCACGCAAGGAAATCCAGGTGAAAGTTCCAATGGAAGCAAGAACCGGTGACGTGACTTTGGCCGATGCTTCTTCCGAGGATTCCGATGCTTTGCGTAATTTAATCCATGTGAAGGGACTTGTTGTTATTTTGCCTTCTGTAGAAGCACCGCTTGATCTGACAGCAAAGAAACCGGGTGATGAGATTGTAGTGAAGGGTAAAGACCTTGATTTGGTGAATATTGTGAAGATGCCGAATGGGGAAGAAGTGGAATTTGATTATGCCAAATCAGGGGAAGGTGAAGAAACTATCACATTTATATTACCAGAGAATGCAACGAATGGCGCTGTTGTGATGATTCCCGCTTCGGGTGTGGAAGTAGCTATTGCCAACATTGGCATGGCACTGCCCGAAAAAGTAGTAGCAACTCCGGCTAGCGGACTGCGTGGTGGTGACATGATTACATTGACGGGTATCAACATGGAACTGGTGACTACCGTTACATTCCCAGGTGTGGAAGAGGCTGTGGAACCTGCTGCGAAGAGTGCTACCGAGGTGGAAGTGGTGATGCCTGTCGCAGCTATCAGTGGTGAATTGTTATTGAATACGGCAAGTGGTACTTCTGTACCGGTGGCTATTACCACTCTAAAACCTGAATTCATAGCATTTGTCAATGATGCCGTTTCTTTGGGCGGTGATGTAACTATTCAGGGTAAAAATCTAGATTTAATAGCTAAGGTCGTTTATACCGGTGGAGCCGAAGTGGAAGTTACTCCAACCTCTACTACGGAGTTGACCATCGCTATGCCTACAATGGGTACTGAATCGGGTGTATTAACCTTGGTAATGAGCAATGGGGAGAGCGTTGAAACAACGATTCTTACCATCAATGCACCCGAATTTTGCTACATTCCTGTATTGCCGGGCGAAGATGAAGAACTGAAGGGTGGAGAGATATTTACCATTGCTGTGGAAAATGGCGACAAACTGACCGGTGTGGAAGTGGACGGAAAAGCTGTCCAGTTTATTATCAATGGCAATACACTTGTCATAGCTGTTCCGCAGACGGCCAATGCCAATACGAAGGTGAAGTTGATATCGGCCAATGGATCGATAGAATACGCCATCGCATTTGTTCCTGCCACCAACATCAAGAATGAAATTTGGAAAGGTTTGGTCGACATAACTTGGAATGAGGGAGGCCGTGTCATCATCCCGGCTTCTGCCTTCAAGGATGTGCCTGCCGGTGCCCGCATGGTGTTGCATTATGCGCAAAAGATAGACGATTGGGGACAGGCTCAAATCAATTATGGTGATTTCTCCGGCATCAACTTTACAGAGGGTGAATTTAAGGTTAATGGAATGTTAGTCCCTACCGATATTTATGGCTGGACTTTTGCCAATCGTTCTACGCCTTTGGTGTTGACACAAGAAATATTGAATAACATTCAGGCCAAACAGAAAGAGTGCGAAGGCATCAACGACGCGGGTATTATTATCCAAGGAGACAAATTGACATTCAGTAGCGTGACGCTGGAATGGGAAATCTCGCTTGAACAGGATTTGAAAAACTGTGTAGTGAGACAGGATGATCAATCTGTTTTGATGCCTTTCCCAATTGCTGTGACTTGGGATGACGCAGGTCGTTTTCGTATTTTGATTGATAAGGAACCTTCCATTAAGGACATGAAACTGGTTGCAGGAAAATCTGCTATTCATTTTTATGTAAGCGGAACAGGTCAGTTCCAAATCAATGATGCGAACTGGACAGCACTCACAACGATTGCCGAATGGAGCGATGCATCTGCCCGTGTTATGGAATTACTGCTTACTCAAGAGATGGTTGATTGCCTGAAAGGCGTGAGAGGGGACGGTTGGAGTTCCACAGGGTTGCTGATTCAGGGAGATGGAATGACCATTAGTAAGATAACCATATTACCCTAATGTTTAAAGATTGAATATTATGAAAATGAATAAGATATGGGCTGCCCTGTTTGTGGCAACAGCCTTTGGATTTGTATCCTGCACTGATACTGATGCACAATATACCATTCCCGAAGTGGAGGCACCTGTACTGGTGTCCACCACTCCGGAGGCGAATGCTGCCAAGGTGAAGAGAGGCGAAATCACCATTGAGGTGAAGTATGACAAGAACGTGTTCTTTGCTACGGAAGACTTGAAGCAAATTTCGTTTACGGGTGGCACGCTGATTAGTGCTGATGTATATGGGTCCAGTAATGTACTGACACTGACTGTAGAAGTACCCACACGCGAAACTGTGTGTTCTCTCTCTATTCCCGAAGGTGTAGTGCTGGGGCCGAATAAGATGTCTGCTCCGGCTGTATCTCTTCAGTTTACTACCGTTGCTTTGGATAAATCGTTGGTAAATGCTTCTGCTACTCCTGCTGCACAGAAAGTTTATGCATATTTGTTAGAAAACTTTGAGAGCAAGACTCTTTCGGCTATGATGGCCAATGTGAATTGGAATACGGAAAAGTCGGAACAGGTATATCAGTGGACAGGTAAGTATCCTGCTATCAATTGTTTTGACTATGTGCATCTGTATGCTTCTGGTGCAAACTGGATTAACTATAGTGATATTACTCCTGTGAAAGATTGGTGGAATGCCGGTGGTTTAGTGTCTGCTATGTGGCATTGGAATGTGCCGACAAAGGCACCTGATGTTTTCTCTGAGGGGCTATGGACGGGCGAACAGGCTATGCCCGGTGATTGGAGTGGAAATGTTCAGTTGACGGATGATGCAGCAAAAGCTGCTTTTGCTGAGGCACAAGTGGGGAATAAAGTAAGAGTAACTGTAAAAGATATAGCTGCGGGTGCACAAGGCTCTTTTAAAAATAGTAGCTGGCTTGAAATCGCTCCAGGTATGGATTATTTTGATATTACAGGTGACTTTGAATTGGAGATTACCGAAGCTGTTCTGACATCTCTGAAAGATGGTGGTTTGATTATCGGTGGTCACGACTATACGGTTACTGGCGTTTATTTGGAAGGTGGTTCGGCAAGTGATACTAAATATGCATTCTATAGGGAAGATACGGATTTTGATGCAGACAATGCTTTGACTGAGGGAACTTGGGAGAATAAAGTCTTTACTGAAGATTTGGCTAAAGTTGCGGCTAATTTAAAACTGTTGCAAGATGAAGGCATTCCTGTAATTTGGCGTCCATTCCATGAGGCTGCCGGTGGCTGGTTCTGGTGGGGTAAGAATGCCACAAGCTTCAAGAATATGTGGATTGCCATGTTCAACTACTTTAAGGCAGAAGGGTTGAATAACCTGATCTGGGTATGGACTACTGAAACCGGTGATGACGATTGGTATCCGGGTGATGCTTATGTGGATATTGTGGGACGTGATATTTATACGAAAGATGCAAGCACTTGTGCTTCAGATTATAGTTCTATAGTAGTAGCTTATGGCAATAAGATGGTTGCATTAAGCGAGTGTGGCACGGTAGGCAAGATTTCCGAGCAATGGGCAGCCGGTGCACGCTGGTCTTGGTTTATGCCTTGGTATGACGCGGAAGACGCGGAAACGCCACATGCTGATCAGGCTTGGTGGAAAGATGCTATGGAACAAAATTTCGTGATATCCCGTGAGGACTTACCTGACATGAAGTAGTTGGTTGATAGAGGACCATAATCAGGGATCGGAAGCGGCTTTATCACAAGCAGGTGAAGCCGCTTTTTTCCCTGATTGAATAAGGTTGGAAAGAGATAAAATAGTATCAATATGTCTGTAAATTATCTGCTATCTTCGCAGAACTAAAAGGATAGAAGTATGATAAACGTAATTATGAAAAACATTAGATTATTAACAATGACTTTGCTTATAGGAAGTCTTGTCTCGTGTGGACCGGTTCAGAAATCACAAAAGGAGGAAAGAAGTTCAGTACGTACCTCTGAAACTGAGAACCTGCTTGCCAATCTTAAAAAAGTATCATCCCGGGGCTTTATGTTCGGGCATCATGATGATACCAACTACGGTATAGGTTGGGAAGGCGACGAAGGACGTTCTGATGTGAAGAGCGTTTGTGGAGATTATCCCGCAGTTATAAGTTTCGACTTGGGACATATAGAACTGGGTGATACTATGAGTCTGGATAAAGTTCCGTTTACTAAAATAAGAAAGGAGATATTGAATCAGTATAAGAGGGGCGGAATGTCATCTTTAAGCTGGCATCTGCGCAATCCGCTGACGGGGGGAGACTCCTGGGATGTATCGGATACGACGGTGGTGAAATCTATCTTACCCGGTGGAGCCAATCATGAGAAGTTTACCGGTTGGGTAAGTAAAGTATCAGCTTTTATCAATTCTCTACAAACAGAAGAGGGGGTAAAGGTTCCGGTACTATTCCGTCCGTGGCACGAACATACAGGCAGTTGGTTCTGGTGGGGCGAAAAACTTTGTACTCCCGAAGAATACAAGGCGCTTTGGCATATGACGGTGGATATCCTTCGTAACGATGGTGTGGATAATGCACTTTATGCTTACTCGCCTGGTTCAGAACCTCAGGATACTGCACAATATCTGAAACGTTATCCCGGTGATGAACTTATTGATCTGATTGGCTTCGACACTTATCAATTCGAGCGTGATACGTACCTCGCCAATCTTGAAAAATCACTTGCCATTGTGGACAGCATCGGTAAAGCGCACAATAAAGTAATTGCCATTACCGAAACCGGATATGAAGGCATCCCTGATCCGAAGTGGTGGACGGAGACCCTGTTGCCGGGCATTGGAAATTATCCGATAGCTTACGTTCTGGTGTGGCGTAATGCCCGTGAGCGTATCACTCACTTTTATGCTCCCTATCCCGGACAGACCTCAGCAGAGGATTTCATGACATTCTATAATAATCCTAAGACACTTTTTGCGGCAGACATAAACTCTTTGTATAAATAAGAAAAAACAATCAATATGGAAACTTTTAATGAGAAGGTAACAAGACTCTTTCAGAAGCATGAGGCACTGATAACAAGAACGAACGAGCCGATAGAGGAAGGAAACGGCATATTTACGCGCTATAAATATCCTGTAGTGACGGCAGCGCACACACCGGTATTCTGGCGCTATGACCTGAATGAACAGACCAACCCTTATCTGATGGAGCGTATCGGCATGAATGCCGCACTCAACTCCGGTGCCATCAAGTGGAATGGCAAATACCTGATGGTGCTGCGCATGGAGGGGGCTGACCGTAAATCATTCTTTGCCGTGGCAGAGAGCCCCAACGGTGTGGATAACTTCCGTTTTTGGGATTATCCGGTCACTATGCCCGAGGATGTGATTCCGGCTACTAATATATATGATATGCGTCTTACAGCACACGAAGATGGTTGGATATACGGTATATTCTGTGCCGAACGCCATGATGATAATGCACCCGTGGGAGATCTATCTTCGGCTACGGCTACGGCAGGTATCGCCCGTACCAAGGATTTGAAGACATGGGAACGTTTGCCGGATCTGAAAACTAAGAGCCAGCAACGCAACGTAGTCCTTCATCCTGAATTTGTAGATGCTAAATACGCGCTCTATACCCGTCCGCAAGATGGGTTTATTGATGCCGGAAGTGGTGGAGGCATCGGCTGGGCATTGGTAGATGATATGACTCATGCCGAGGTAAAAGAAGAGAAGATCATAGACTACCGTTATTACCATACTATTAAAGAGGTGAAGAACGGTGAAGGGCCTCACCCCATAAAGACTCCAAAAGGTTGGCTTCACCTGGCGCATGGAGTACGGGCCTGTGCTGCCGGACTGCGTTATGTGCTCTATATGTATATGACGGCTCTGGATGATCCTACGAAACTGATTGCTACTCCCGGTGGCTATTTCATGGCTCCCGAAGGAGAAGAACGGATTGGTGATGTGAGCAATGTACTCTTTACCAATGGCTGGATTGCCGATGAAGATGGTAAGGTATTCATCTACTATGCGTCTTCGGATACGCGGATGCATGTAGCTACCTCTACTGTAGATAAATTGGTAGATTATTGCATGAATACTCCGGTCGATGGTTTGTCTTCTTCCGCTTCCGTAGAGACTTTGAAGAAGCTTATCGACAAGAACCTGAAATTAAACATTAAATATTAGGTATGAAGCGCTATTTTTGTACTTTTATGCTCTTTTTTTAATACCTGATATTTAATACCTCATACCTCATATTTCATACCTATGGCAACACTTAAAGAGAAAATTGGTTATGGCTTTGGTGATATGTCTTCCTCTATGTTCTGGAAGATATTCTCCTATTATCTGCCTATATTCTATTCTAATATATACGGGCTGAGTCTGGCGGACACAGGTGTCCTACTGTTAGTAACGCGCATTTGGGATGCGGTATCCGATCCGATGATGGGAATCATTGCCGACCGAACACATACGCGATGGGGAAAATACCGTCCTTATCTGCTGTGGATTTCTCTTCCGTTTGCTGTTTGCGGTATATTGATGTTTACCACGCCCGATTTTGGACCTACGGGGAAACTCGTCTGGGCCTACGTTACTTACATTCTGATGATGACGGTTTATACAGCTATCAATGTTCCTTATGGGGCTATGTTGGGAGTGATGACGGACGATTCGGATACGAAAACCGTGTTCTCTTCTTACCGGATGTTCTTTGCCTATGGTGGTAGTTTTATAGCCTTGTTTGCTTGGGAACCGCTTTGTACATGGTTCAGGGAGATGACTGGTTCAGTGACCGTCAGTTGGCAATATTCCATGATTGTGATTGCTGCATTGTGCTTTGTTGTGTTCTTGCTTTGCTTCAGTATGACGAGGGAATATGTAAAGAGTGTCTCTACAGTTTCTATCGGAAAGGACTTCAAGTCGTTGTTGTCCAATGTTCCCTGGTGGTTGCTGATAGGTGCGGCATTGTGTTCTAACTTGTTTAATACGGTGCGTGGTGCTACGGCTGCTTATTTCTTTAAAGATTATATAGGTGACAGTATCTTTTTAAACTTGGGTGACTTCACGATTTTGTTCTATGCCGGGTTATTCCTCGGAGTGGGTGAAGTTTCTAATATGATAGGGGTAGTACTGGCCGTTCCCCTTTCGCGTGGATTGGGTAAGAAGTCTACCTATATTTTCACGATGGCGGCATTGGCGGTATTGAGTATCCTGTTCTTTTACCTGCCTTGCACACCGTTTGGTTTCTGGTTGATGTTGATAATGCAAATCATTATATCTATTTGTACGGGTATCGTTTCACCATTGATATGGAGTATGTATGCCGATGTTTCGGACTATGCCGAACTGAAGGACGGAACGGCTTCGACAGGACTTATATTTTCATCTTCATCTATGGCACAGAAGTTTGGCGGTGCGTTTGGCGGTGCGGCTGTGATGTGGATACTGGCGTCATTCGGCTACAATACGGCGGAAGGTGCCGTGCAGGCAGCGGAAGCATTGACGGGACTGAACCTGCTAATGAGCTGGATACCTGCCGCTGTGGCTGTGGTGGCAATGATAGTCGTGTATTTCTATCCGTTGACAAAGAAGCGTGTGGAGGAAATTAACAAAGGACTGAAGAAAGTGCGAGCATCAGACTGAGGATTATACGATACGTATTTACCGATCCGCCAAATACGTATGCAGCGATCTGCCAAATACGTATGTGGTGGTCCACCAAATACCTATGTGTCGGTCTGCAAAATACTTGGAGTATAAGCTAACTAAAAAACTCATTGGCGAAATTCATTCATACCGGGAAAGGAATGAATAAGACTCACCACAGATTACACAGATTCACACAGATTTATTAATCTAATAATCAGTAAAATAGAATCTGTGTCAATCTGTGTAATCTGTGGTAAATTAATTCATAACCCTACAGAAATGAATCCCGCCAGAAGTTAAACTAAAAACAAAATCTTATGAACATCACGAATCTGCGAAAAGAGATGGAAGAAGAGTTAGTAGGCAACATTCTTCCTTTTTGGCTGAACAAGATGACAGACAAGGTGAACGGTGGCTTTTATGGCCGTATCTCGGGAACCGGAATCTTGATGCCGGAAACAGAAAAAGGTGCTGTATTGAATGCCCGTATTCTCTGGACTTTCTCGGCAGCCTACCGTTTGCTGAAGAAAGAAGAATACCTGTCTGCGGCAATGCGTGCCAAACGCTATGTGATAGATCATTTCTATGACAGGGAGTTCGGCGGCATTTACTGGTCGCTCGATTATAAAGGTCACCCATTGGATACAAAGAAACAAATCTATGCTATCGGCTTTGCCATCTATGGCCTGAGCGAATATCATCGTGCCACGGGTGATACCGAGGCTTTGGAATATGCCGTTCGTCTGTTTGAGGATATCGAGAAGTATAGCTTTGATTCTGTGAAGAATGGCTATTGCGAGGCTCTTACCCGAGAATGGGGAGAGATTGCCGATATGCGTCTTAGCGATAAAGACGAGAACGAACGTAAGACAATGAACACCCATTTGCATATCTTGGAGCCCTATACTAATTTGTACCGTGTATGGAAAGATGATCGCCTCAAGAGGCAACTTCGCAATTTAATAGAATTATTCACGGATAAGATTCTTAATCCTAAGACAGGACATCTGGAATTGTTTTTCGATGACAATTGGCGGAGTAAGTATCGCATTGTTTCTTACGGACATGATATAGAAGCTTCCTGGCTGATACATGAAGCCGCTTTGATTCTGGATGATAAAACTTTACTGGAGAAGGTAGAACCTTTAGTTGAGTTTATTGCCGCCGCAGCTGATGAAGGACTGACACCTGACGGTGCCATGATTTATGAAACTTTTCTGGATAGGCAGAAGACCGATACCGACCGTCATTGGTGGGTACAGGCAGAAAATGTGGTGGGACATGTCAATCTTTACCAATATTTTGAAGATGAAGTAGCATTGCAGAAAGCATTCCGTTGCTGGGACTTCATCAAGAAGCATTTGGTGGATTACGGGAATGGTGAGTGGCATTGGAGTGTGCGTGCTGACGGCACGGTGAATATTGAAGATGACAAGGCGGGATTTTGGAAATGCCCGTATCATAACGGACGTATGTGTATGGAGATAATGGAACGTTTTTCATAAAATGGTTTAGAGGTTAGAATGAGAAGATCGATTGGATTTTGTGTTGTGTTGTGGATAGGGATTGCGTTACAAGCGCAGTCCCTTTATCCTGATTTCAGTAAGATGAATTTCGGCTGTGATGGAAATAGCATCACGGCGGGTGAACAATGGTCGAAGACGGTGGTCGATCTGCTTGGATTTGCCACCCATCATAATGTAGCGGTAGGTTCTGCAACCTGGGCCTGTCATTCCGATACACAGGATTATGGAAGTGCAGGTTTTGCAGGGATATCCGGTGGTTGGCGTCCCACAGAAGACAGCCATGAATTGCAGATGCGGCATAATAATGTTTCTAAAGTTCACATCCAGAAATTCATTGCCGAAGTGGAAAACGGGCAATATCCCGTTCCCGATGTCTTTGTCTTCTCTATGGGGACAAATGACAAGAACCTTGGTTCTGCCGAAGAGTCCTTGAAAGGTAAGACTCTTGCTGAAGTGGACGTTACCACTATGGCAGGTGGTGCCCGTTGGGCTATACAGACCATTCTGGAACATTATCCCAAATGTCGTGTTTTTGTTTGTACCCCTATTCAGACCGGTGATGTAACCCGCAATGAACGTAATCTGGAGAAGATTGCCATTCTGCGTGAAATCTGCCGTGCTCTTTCTGTACAACTGATAGATTGTTACTCCAATAGTGGTATAACCGAGAAATTCGAACAGCCTTCGGGCAGGGGACGTTATTTGCGCGATGGCTTACATCCCGATAAAGAAGGGCAGGAGTTGATGGGGCGTTATATTGCGAAAGAAATACGGAATAATTTCTTTTAGGTGCGGGTTGATTTCTTTCTGTAGGGTTATGAATATTATTTTAGGCGCGGATTACGCGGATTACACGGATTCTTTTCCTGTAATATAGTGTGATAGCGCAGCCATTAATCCGTGTAATCCGCGTAATCCGCGCCTAAATCATTATCAGCATTTAGTTCATTACTATACCATTATGAATTAATTCCGCCAACAGGTTATATAGGGAATCTTTTCAAGACGCCTTCTTAAGCAACTTTTCGTCAAGCAACCGGAGTGCTTCCGCCTTGTCCGTTACTTTGACCACCAGCGACACATCATTCTCATCACTTCCGTAAGAAATCATCTTCAGCGGAATATTCCTCAATGCATCCATAATCCGTGCTTCGGTTTCGATGCACGATGATTTCATGTTTCCTACCACAGAAATGATACTCATCTTATCTTCCACCCATATCCGGGCATACTTGTTCAGTTCCCGCAGGATGAGAGAAAGAAAGTTCCTGTCATCTGTGGCTACGGATATGTTATCGTTGGATGAAGTCAGCAGACAGGGCATCGTCTTATATTTGGCGAAGATATCGAAAATCTTGCTGATGAACATATAAGGCCGGAGTGTATGGTTCGATTCGAACCGGATGTATGTGATAGAATCTTTGGTAGCGACTGCCTTTACCATGTTTCCGTTCAATCTGTTGGCGGATATATAAGTCCCTTCTGATGTCGGATTCATCGGGTTGAGTAGACGGATGGGAATATTCTCTTTCCATGCTGTAGCCAGACAAAGCGGGTGCAGGATTTGGGGATTGAAGTAGATGAGCCGTTCAGCTTCACTGAAACTCAGGTTTTTTATGGTGTCGGCATCTTTCACTACCAGTGTATCATTGCTGTGTATATCGACATCTGTCCATATCCGTATTTCCTCTGCCTGTATAGCTGTCCCTATTAGGGCGGCGGTGTAGTCACTTCCACCTTGTTTCAGGTAATCGGTCTCACCAAAGGCATTCCTGCAAATGCTTCCCTGTGTGAGAAACAGATGTGTATTGGGGTATGCTTTACATATCTCTTTTACCTTTTGGCTGATATATTCCTCATCCGCTTCCCCGTTCATACCGGTGCGTATGAAGTCGAAAGCACAAATCACGCTGTTGTCCATTCCCTGCTCCTGTAAGTAGAATCCCAGCAAGGTGGATGTCAGTAACTCTCCTTGTGCCAGAATTTCCTTTTCATCGGTAGAGTAGAAAGGTTCCATACTGTATTTCCATATTGCCTGGAAACAGTCGAGAATGCCCCGGATGGCTTCGTGCTTGATAGTGTCGTTCGTAAGTAGTTCATTGGCAAAGTCAATGAACTGGAATTCCAGTCGGGTTATTTTGTCGTGTGCTTCCTCTATGTTTCGGTTGAAGAAGCTGGCAGCTACCTCGCCCAAATGTTTGGTAACATCTTTGGGAGCGGATAGTACGACTATTTTAGACGTATTGTCTTGAATCAGTTTTGCCACATGTTGCATACCTCTTACGGATGCGGTTGCATTTCCATCGAATTTGTAGATTCTCATATTCTTCTTTTTTTAGTTATTAATCAAATCTTTTTGTGAAGCCCCCTTGCCATTTCAGAATGATTTTATCAAAATGGAAGGGAAACTCCCCGCTGCCTGTTTGCTCTTTTCTGCTCTTATCTCCTTGTACGAATGGAGTTAAGCTCTAAAATCAGTTTCGGGGTTTTCAAGCTTTCTACTATAAAAGTTCAAAAGATGTGCCGTTCGTATTAGGGAAAAGCTTTATATTTGCACACCCTGTTTTTAGCATTTATCAGTTTAAAACTTATCCGAAAAATATGAGCAAGATTTTAATCGTTGATGACGAGGTGCAAATCCGTACCCTGCTGGCACGGATGATGGAGTTGGAGGGATATGAAGTATGTCAGGCTGGTGATTGCAGGGCTGCCCTGAAACAGTTGGAACTGCAAAGTCCCGATGTCGCTTTGTGTGATGTTTTTCTGCCCGATGGAAATGGGGTAGACCTGGTGTTGGCTATCAAGAAAGCTGCACCCAATGTGGAAGTTATTCTCTTGACAGCTCATGGCAATATTCCCGATGGCGTACAAGCCATCAAGAACGGAGCTTTCGACTATATCACCAAAGGAGATGACAATAACAAGATTATTCCCCTTATCAGTCGTGCGGTAGAGAAAGCCGCAATGAATGCCCGTCTTGAAAAGCTTGAGAAGAAGGTAGGGCAGGCGTACTCTTTTGATTCTATCCTGGGAGAGTCCAAATCTTTGAAAGATGCTGTTTTATTGGCGCAGAAAGTGTCGGTGACTGATGTACCTGTATTGCTGACCGGAGAAACGGGAACAGGCAAGGAAGTATTTGCGCAAGCCATCCATTATAGCAGCAAGCGTGCACGGCAGAATTTTGTGGCTGTAAACTGTTCTTCGTTTAGCAAGGAGTTGTTGGAAAGTGAGATGTTTGGTCACAAAGCAGGTTCCTTTACAGGGGCGTTGAAAGATAAGAAAGGACTTTTTGAGGAAGCGAACAATGGAACGATTTTCCTGGATGAAATAGGTGAAATGGCTTTTGAATTGCAAGCCAAACTATTGCGGATACTCGAAACGGGAGAGTATATAAAGATAGGAGACACCAAGCCGACACGCGTCAATGTGCGTATCATAGCCGCAACGAATCGTAATTTGCCGGAAGAAATAGCCAAAGGACGTTTCCGGGAAGACCTATTTTATCGTCTTTCTGTATTCCAGGTGCATCTGCCGCCATTGCGTGAGCGCGCAGGAGATATCCGTCTGTTGGCAAAGGCTTTCGTGAAGAACTTTTCCGCACAACTTTCCCGCCCGGTAACTGAAATAACCCCTGACTTCCTCGCTACTTTGGAGTTACAACCGTGGAAAGGAAATATCCGCGAACTCCGTAATGTGATAGAACGCAGTCTTATTGTTTGCGAAGGCGAACAGCTGACTATTGCCGATTTGCCACTTGACATCCAGAATGCCCACTACGAACAGTCGGATGAAGAGACGCCTGGCAGCTTCGAACTTTCGGCTATGGAACGTCGTCACATTGCGCGTGTGTTGGAGTACACGAAGGGGAATAAGACGGAAGCCGCCCGTTTGTTGAAAATTGGTTTGACTACACTGTACAGGAAGATTGAGGAATATAGAATATAGCTTGTATTCACAATCAGATCTGATATGACAATAAGATACCAAAATGGGAAGTTTTGCTGCTATATGTTGAACTTTCATCGTTATTAATAATAAGCGCTCCCGCTGGAAAGCTGCTTCTAGAAGAATATAACATTAGTTTATAAGGATTATATCATCTATTGGCAGCCCACAGATGATCTATTCAGCCCATATATATCATCTGTTTTAATCAAACAGATCATCAATTTCACTCAAACGGATGATGTGATTCGCAAAAGGGCTACACCTTTTGCTTCATAAGGCTACACTATCATCACTAAAAGGTTACACCATCTTCCAAAAAGGGTGTAGCCTTGTCAAAAAGCGGTCGATATTTCTCTATTTCAAAGAAGATAAGCAACGGAATCTAATAATCGATTTTGTGGGAATATATTATATATGCAATTAATAAGAACTAAATATGACGAAATCGGTTTCTAAAATATACTTTCTTTCTCGGTTTTAAGTCATATTGGATTTTTCTAACAGGAAATACTTGCGTTTTTTTGTAGCACAACAAGTATTGGTGCGAAAGAAAGAAATCTCAGATATCACGATTTACATTTTGACATTTTGATTAAGTTGCACAAAGTCCGATAGAAAAGTTCGACGCATGCAACGGGGGTATTGGGTAATCTGGAATCAGACAGAAATCGCCCAATAGTATTGTTTCTTTTCCTTATTCTTTCCCTCAATTCTTTTCAAAATAGATAATACCTTTTCATTTTGAAAGGGTGCTCTTTAAGGGAGTATCCTGATTCGCTTGTTGCATAAGGCTGTTTATTAGATGTTTATGAGTTTGTCCATCCTTCTGGCACGCTATTGGCACATAACCTTCCGATAAAATAAATAGTATTAATTCAATAAAGGTAAAAAACATGGGACTAACGATTTCATTTATTTTCTGCCTGCTGAGTGGCTTGTTCGCTTTCTGGCTGTTTTGGAAATGTGTGGACTGGTTTGAAAAGATTTAAGAAGGAGAGAGAATTATGTATACAGCATTATTTGTATTGGGTATTGCGGTTTTCGGGTATTTGATTTATGTACTTGTGAGACCGGAGAAGTTTTAAAGTAGAAAGAAAATGAACACAGAAATTTTAGGCGTAGCGTTGCAAGTTATCCTGATGGTGGTATTGGCTTATCCATTAGGAAAGTATATTGCAAAAGTCTATAAAGGACAAAAAACATGGTCGGACTTCATGAAGCCGGTCGAGAGATTGATATTCAAAGTTTCCGGCATCAATCCACAGGAGGAGATGAACTGGAAACAGTTCTTGAAAGCATTGTTGATATTGAATGCTTTCTGGTTTGTGTGGGGCATGGTACTGCTGGTTACTCAACACTGGCTGCCTCTGAACCCTGACGGTAACGGACCGCAGAGTCCGGACCAGGCATTCAATACCTGCATCAGTTTTATGGTGAACTGTAACTTACAGCATTATTCCGGTGAAAGCGGATTAACTTACTTTACGCAATTGTTCGTCATCATGCTGTTTCAGTTTATTACGGCGGCAACGGGTATGGCGGCTATGGCAGGTGTCATGAAGTCCATCAGTGTAAAGACAACGAAGACAATAGGTAACTTCTGGAACTTCCTTGTATTGAGCAGTACACGTATCCTGTTGCCTCTTTCCCTGATTGTGGGCTTTATCCTGATTCTTCAGGGCACTCCAATGGGATTCGATGGCAAGATGGAGGTGACCACGCTGGAAGGACAGGAACAACTGGTTTCGCAGGGACCTGCGGCAGCCATTGTGCCTATTAAACAATTGGGTACCAATGGTGGCGGTTATTTCGGTGTAAACTCTTCGCATCCGTTGGAGAATCCTACGTATCTGTCCAATATGGTGGAATGTTGGTCTATCCTGATCATACCGATGGCAATGGTTTTCGCACTCGGTTTCTATTCCAATCGTAAGAAACTAGCTTATAGTATATTCGGTGTAATGCTTTTTGCCTATCTGGCGGGTGTCGGCATCAATGTCTATCAGGAGATGAACGGTAACCCGCGTATTGACGAACTGGGTATTGCGCAGGATGGCGGAGCGATGGAGGGAAAAGAGGTACGGCTTGGTTCTGCTGCAACAGCCTTGTGGAGCATTACGACCACCGTCACTTCCAATGGTTCGGTGAATGGTATGCACGACTCTACGATGCCGCTCAGTGGTATGATGGAGATGCTGAATATGCAGATTAATACCTGGTTCGGTGGTGTCGGGGTAGGTTGGATGAACTACTATACATTTATAATTATAGCCGTGTTTATCAGCGGACTGATGGTAGGACGTACACCGGAATTCCTCGGAAAGAAGGTGGAGGCACGCGAAATGAAAATTGCGACCGTTGTGGCATTACTTCATCCGTTTGTGATCCTGGTAGGAACGGCTCTGTCTACGTATCTGTTTGCCCATCATCCCGATTTCGTGGCGAGTGAGGGCGGATGGCTGAATAATCCGGGTTTCCACGGGCTGAGTGAGCAATTATATGAGTTTACTTCGTGTGCAGCTAATAATGGGTCCGGTTTCGAGGGACTGGGAGATAATACTTATTTCTGGAATTATTCGTGTGGTTGGGTACTTATTCTGAGTCGTTTTATCCCGATTGTAGGGCAGGTGGCCATTGCCGGTTTGCTGGCGCAGAAGAAATTTATCCCGGAAAGTGCCGGTACACTGAAGACGGATACGGTGACATTTGCAGTGATGACTTTTGCGGTTATCTTCATTGTGGCTGCCCTGTCATTCTTCCCGGTGCATGCGTTGAGTACGATTGCCGAACATTTTAGTTTGTAATTCATAATTAGTAATTAGTAATTTCATAAAATGAAAGATAAGAAATCAGCTTCTTTGTTTCAAAAGGAGCAAGTAATGGAAAGCTTGAAGCAATCATTCGTGAAGTTGGATCCACGGGTGATGATTAAGAATCCGATTATGTTTACGGTGGAGCTTGTGACGCTGGTGATGCTGGTAGTCTGCATCCTCTCGCTGGGAACTACGGAATATGGAACATTCGGGTACAACTTTCTGGTGTTCGTCGTTCTCTTTGTTACTCTGTTGTTCGCTAACTTTGCTGAGGCTATTGCCGAGGCTCGTGGTAAGGCTCAGGCCGACAGCCTACGCAAAACGCGTGAGGAGACTCCCGCTAAAATTCTGATTGATGGCAAAGTCTGCAATATCAGTAGTGCACGCCTGAAGAAAGGTGATTACTTTATTTGCGAAGCCGGTGATACGATTCCGGCTGATGGTGAGATTGTAGAAGGACTGGCTTCCATTGATGAAAGTGCCATCACAGGCGAGTCTGCCCCGGTAATCCGTGAGGCGGGTGGAGATAAGAGTTCCGTAACCGGTGGTACGAAGGTGCTTTCTGATAAGATAAAGGTATTGGTAACCCAACAACAGGGTGAGAGCTTCCTGGATAAGATGATTGCATTAGTGGAAGGTGCTACCCGGAAGAAAACACCGAATGAAATAGCGCTGACTATCCTGCTGGCAGGTTTCACACTGGTATTCGTGATTGTTTGCGTCACGCTGATTCCAATGGCGGATTATACAAATATAGATCATCCGGGAACGTACATCTCGATTGCAGCCATTCTTTCCCTGTTTGTTTGCCTGATACCGACCACGATCGGTGGTCTGCTTTCTGCTATCGGCATTGCAGGTATGGACCGTGCGCTTCGTGCTAATGTGATAACGAAATCGGGTAAGGCAGTGGAAACGGCCGGTGATATTGATACGTTGCTGCTGGATAAGACGGGAACTATTACAATCGGTAACCGTAAAGCTACAAAGTTCTATGCAGCTCCCGGTGTGGACGAACGTGATTTTATTGAGGCTTGCCTGCTGTCCTCCATCTCCGATGAAACGCCGGAGGGTAAATCAATTATAGAACTGGGACGGGAAACAGGTCGCCGTATGCGTGACCTGAATACTACGGGTGCCCGAATGATTAAGTTCACTGCTGAAACAAAGTGTTCAGGCGTGGATTTGCAAAATGGTACTCAGATACGTAAAGGTGCTTTCGATGCTATCCGTAAGATTGCGGAGAGTGCCGGAAACAGTTTCCCGAAAGAGGTGGAAGATGTGATTGCTGCAATTTCAAGTAACGGAGGTACACCGTTGGTAGTGTGTGTCAACCGGCAGGTGGCCGGCGTTATTGAGTTGCAGGATATCATCAAACCGGGTATTCAGGAACGTTTCGAACGCCTTCGCAAGATGGGAGTGAAGACGGTGATGGTGACCGGAGATAATCCGTTGACTGCAAAGTACATCGCTGAAAAGGCTGGTGTGGATGATTTTATAGCTGAGGCTAAGCCGGAAGATAAGATGGAGTATATCAAGAAAGAGCAGCAGTCCGGTAAACTGGTGGCAATGATGGGAGACGGTACAAATGATGCTCCGGCATTGGCACAGGCAAATGTGGGCGTTGCTATGAATAGCGGTACGCAGGCTGCGAAGGAAGCCGGTAATATGGTGGACTTGGATAATGATCCTACGAAGTTGATTGAAATCGTGGAAATCGGTAAACAGTTGTTGATGACGCGCGGTACGTTGACCACGTTCTCTATAGCAAATGACGTGGCTAAATACTTTGCGATTATTCCCGCTTTGTTTATGGTAGCCATCCCTCAGTTGGCACCGCTGAATATCATGGGGCTGCATAGTCCTGAGTCGGCCATCCTTTCGGCTATAATCTTTAACGCAATCATTATTCCTATATTGATTCCGTTGGCACTGAAAGGAGTACAGTATAAACCGATTGGTGCCAGTGCATTGCTTCGCCGCAATTTGCTGATTTATGGCTTAGGCGGTGTCATTGTACCCTTTATCGGAATTAAATTAATAGATATGGTTGTCAGTTTATTCTTTCAATAAATAAAAACAGTAATGAAAACATTATTCAAATCCCTTAAAATAACACTTGCATTTTGCGTGTTCTTCTCCGTATTCTATATCCTTATCCTGTGGATATTTGCCCAGGTGGCAGGTCCCAATAAGGGTAATGCGGAAGTAGCGACTCTGGATGGTAAAGTTGTCGGTGCCGCTAATGTAGGACAAATGTTCACAAAAGACGTCTACTTCTGGGGGCGCCCTTCCCATGCCGGTGACGGTTACGATGCTACCAGTTCTTCCGGTAGCAACAAAGGCCCTACCAACGAAGAATATCTTTCGGAAGTAGAAGCCCGTATCGATACTTTCCTCGTACACCATCCTTATCTGAACCGTAAAGACGTTCCGGCAGAAATGGTAACCGCCAGTGCTTCGGGGCTTGATCCGGATATCACTCCCGCCAGTGCTTATGTACAGGTGAAACGCGTGGCCCAGGCACGTGGCATGGACGAGGCACAAGTAAAGACTCTCGTAGACAATGCAGTGCAGAAACCGCTTCTCGGCCTTTTCGGTACGGAGAAGGTGAATGTACTGAAACTGAATATCGCATTGGAAGAAGCAAATAAGAAATAACTTTAGGTTGGTAGAGAGGCGGACAGATTCCATTCATATTTTGCCATGGTGATGTCTAAAACAGGGTGAATGGAACGCTGCCTCTCTTTTTTAAAGACAACCTTACTTTTAAAAAGATTGAATGAATTATGAAAAGATTAAGAAACAATATTTTTGCGACAGCAGCAGTTGCTGTTGCCTGTATTTTAGGAACTACAAGTGCAAATGCTCAGGAATTTACTGTGCAGGGTGATTTAGTCAGCTCTTACGTTTGGCGTGGTGTTTATCAGACCGGAGCAAGTTTCCAGCCGACTTTAGGATTCAGCATAGGTGATTTTTCTGTGACAGCCTGGGGCTCGACAGACTTCGATGGTAATAAATCTTCAGAAGGACTGGCAAGCAAGGAGATAGATCTGACGGCTGCTTATACTTTAGGTGAATCAGGACCCACACTGTCCGTAGCAAGTCTATGGTGGGCAGGTCAGGGAGCCGGGAAGTACTTCAACTTCAAGAGCCATGAAACTGCTCACTTCTTTGAAGCAGGTTTGGCTTATACGTTGCCTTGTGAGAAACTTCCTTTGTCTATGGCATGGTATCTGATGTTTGCCGGTGCCGATAAGAATGAGGAAGGTAAGCAAAATTATTCTTCCTATTGCGAGCTGAACTATCCGTTCAGTGTGAAGTCGGTAGATTTGAATGCAACCGTAGGATTCGTTCCTTATAAAACTTATACAGTAGGATATGGAAATTCCGGTTTTGCTTTTACCAATGTAGCGTTGAAAGCTACCACGGCTATCAGGATAACAGATTCGTTTTCATTGCCTATCTTTGCGCAAGCTATCTGGAATCCATGTTTGGAGGATGCTCATTTGGTATTTGGTATAACGTTGAAACCGTGATAACTAAAGATTAGGCACGGATTACGCGGATTACACGGATTCTTGTTCTGTAATACAGCGTAATAGCGCAGCCTTTAATCCGTGTAATCCGCGTAATCCGCGCCTAAAAATGAAAGTATGAACAGAGAAGAAAGTGTACAGCACTTCCTCGACCTGATTAAGAAGTCCCGTCGTGGAAAATTCAAGATCTACATCGGCATGATTGCCGGTGTAGGTAAGTCGTATAGGATGCTTCAGGAAGCCCATGACCTTTTGGATAATGGTGTAGATGTACAAATCGGTTACGTCGAAACCCATGGTCGTGCCGGGACGGAAGTATTACTGGAAGGACTCCCTGTCATTCCGCGGCGGAAGATATTCTACAAGGCAAAGGAACTGGAAGAGATGGATTTGGAGGGCATTATCCGTATCCACCCCGATATTGTCATTGTAGACGAACTGGCGCATACCAATGTAGAGGGCAGCCGAAACGAGAAACGCTGGCAAGACGTGATGGATCTGCTGGACGAAGGTATCAATGTGATTTCCGCTGTCAACATCCAGCACATTGAAAGCGTCAACGAAGAAGTTCAGGGGATCTCCGGCATCGAAGTCAAAGAGCGTATTCCTGACAGTGTATTGCAGGAAGCGGATGAAGTGGTGAACATCGACCTCACTGCCGAAGAACTCATCACCCGCCTGAAAGCCGGTAAAATCTATAAACCGGAGAAAGTACCCATGGCGTTGAATAACTTCTTCAAAACCGAGAATATCCTTCAATTGCGTGAATTGGCTTTGAAGGAAGTAGCGTTGCGTGTGGAGAAGAAAGTAGAGAATGAAGTGGTCGTTTCCAGTGTAGGAGTCCGGCATGAGAAGTTTCTGGCATGCATCAGCAGTAAGGAGAAGACGCCTCGACGCATCATTCGTAAGGCGGCACGTCTGGCAACCCGTTACAATACTTCTTTTATAGCCCTATATGTACAAACACCCCGCGAGAGTGCTGACCGTATCGACCTGGCAAGTCAGCGCTATCTGTTGAATCACTTTAAGTTGGTCACTGAGTTGGATGGTGAAGTGGTTCAGGTACAATCCAAAGATGTATTGGATGCCATCATCCGTACTTGTAAAGAGAGACAGATCACTTCTGTTTGTATGGGCAGTCCTTCTTTCCGTTTACCTCAATCTTTGTTTATGGTGTTGAAATACAGAAAATTTGTGAATGATTTAGCTCAGGCAAACGTAGATTTGATTATACTTGCATAAAATTTAATTCATCAGTGCATTATGAATATTCGTACTAAATTAATACTCAGTGTAGGCATTCTGGCTGGTATGATCATTCTGCTGGTTGCTCTCTCCGTAGTGAATCTTCAGATACTGACAGCTACCGAACCAGACAGCCCTGCCGCCATGCCCGGACTGGAACGTGCTTTGCTGTGGATTTCCGTTACAGGTGCTATTTGCATTCTTGCCAGTATCGTGTTGCTGGTCTGGCTTCCCCGTTCCATCAACAAGCCTATTCAGGAATTGACGCGTGGTATCCTTGAAATTGCCAATCATAACTATGAGAAACGTTTGGATATGAGCGGACACGAGGAATTCCGTCAGGTGGCCGATAGCTTCAACAGTATGGCTGAGCGCCTGACTGAATATCGTGCCAGTACGCTGAACGATATTCTTTCTGCAAAGAAGTTTCTTGAAGCCGTTGTGAACAGTATTCATGAACCTATTATCGGCCTGAATTGTGAGCATGAAATACTCTTTATCAATAAAGAAGCACTCACCGTATTGAATCTGAAACGTGAAGATGTAATCCGCCACTCTGCCGAGGAACTGTCCTTAAAGAATGATCTCCTTCGTCGTCTGGTTCGGGAACTGATTACTCCGGGTGAGAAGAAAGAACCCTTGAAAATCTATGCGGATAATAAGGAAAGCTATTTTCAGGCTTCTTACATCACCATTATAAATACGGATGCCGATACGGATGAACCGCAGAACTTGGGTGATGTGATCCTGCTGAAAAATATCACCGAATTTAAAGAGTTGGATTCTGCTAAAACAACCTTTATCTCCACCATCTCTCATGAACTGAAAACGCCTATCTCAGCTATTCTTATGAGTTTGCAGTTGCTGGAGGATAAGAGGGTAGGAGCTTTGAATGATGAGCAGGAACAATTATCGAAAAGCATTAAAGAAAATGCCGACCGCCTGCTGGGTATCACTGGTGAACTTCTGAATATGACACAAGTAGAAGCTGGCAAGCTCCAGATGATGCCGAAGATAACCAAGCCTATCGAACTTATAGAATATGCCATTAAAGCCAATCAGGTTCAGGCGGATAAGTTTGGTATCCAGATAGAAGTAGAGTATCCGGAGGAAAAAATGCCGAAACTGTTTGTGGATAGTGAGAAGATAGCTTGGGTATTGACGAACCTTCTGAGCAATGCAGTCCGTTATTCAAAAGAAAACGGGCGTGTCGTTATTGGTGCCAAGCGTGAGAAGGAGTTTGTTGAACTGTATGTGCAGGATTTCGGCAAAGGTATCGATCCCCGTTATCATCAGAGCATTTTCGACCGTTATTTCCGTGTGCCCGGCACAAAGGTGCAAGGCAGTGGACTGGGACTTTCCATTTCAAAAGATTTTGTGGAGGCACATGGGGGAACACTGACGGTGGAAAGCGAATTGGGGAAAGGAAGTAAGTTCATTATGCGACTGAAAGCATAAACGAATAAGCCCCTACACTATCATGGGAGCATTTCATGATTGTTTGCAGGGGCTAATTTATTCTTATTTACTTTGTACCTATGTTATACAGCCAGATTCCATACGTGAAAGCATTAGCATATTTCTGTGGCTTTATTCCATCCGGGCGGAACCATTGCCCTATGTTTGCGAACGGAGTGAGAATCACATCTACCTCACTACCTTTATATAAGGCTTTCGTTTGATAAACCGGCCCTAACATATTGTTATCAGGCTTATTGATCAGCGTAGGTTTCATCGTTGTATTCATCCGTATATCCTGATCCATATTCACATCATCGTTGCAAAGCTGCTTATTCCATACCATGTCCAGTGAGTAAACAATCGGACCGCGTACAAAGGCATAAGGAATTCTATCAGTCGGTTCTTCCTTATACATGATTTCCCCACCTGCTAGTTTATAGGAAACATATTTGCTATGATGACTACGTGATACCCATTTCTCTTCCATAGGGAAAGTGATGTCTACTTTATCCCCTTTTGTCCACTTGCGTGATAATTTCAGGTAAGCACCGGGCTTTACATCTGCGATGTTTTCACCGTTCACCTTTATTTCCGGATGTTCACACCAGGAGGGGATACGTAGGTTTAATGTTTTGTTTTTTGCTTTCTCTGAAACAATGGTCAGCTGCATATTTTCGGATTCCGGATAGTTTCCGGTGATTTCAAATGCGAAATCCTTTCCGGTATATTGTGAGGGCATGTATTGATTGATATAAAACTCTTTTCCTTTTTCTGCGTAAATGAAGGTGGGTAACATCGAGATAATCCGGTGTCCGCTTGCTGTGCAGCAATCCGGCCCATGGAAATAACCGTCAGGCTTACTTCCATTCGGAGCTGTATGATATCGACAAACTCCGCTTTCACAATCCTGGGCGGCAAATACATGGTTAATCATCAGGCGTTCCATGGCATCCGCATATTTGGATTCTCCGGTTAATTCCAACAACTGTTGTGTGAGTTGCATCCATGACATTGTGGCACAGGTTTCCACGATATTACCTGAAAGTGGTTTCACATAGTCGTGTTCATAATGTTCGGCAACACTTACACCACCGGTGATGTACATCTGGCGTTCATGAATGTCGTCCCATGCTCCGGACACTTTACGCAGCAACGTTTTATCACCGGTGATACGATACAGTCGCAAGAAGCCCATAAAGTTCATGTGGAAAGTATGCGAATGTACATAAGGTTGAAGTTTATCCACCCCTAAAGTACCGTCCGCAACGGAATCCAAACGGGAGAATGCATCCCATCCACTCCATTTGTCGATGTTGCTGACTACCCATTGGCTCCATTCCAGATACTTCTTCTTTCCTGTCAGTTCATATAGTCTTGTTATGGGGTCACAAAGTAAAGTACCTTCCCAAGAATAGTGTACACTATGCCCTGCAAAGTCTGAGTGTCCGTCCAGATGTTTTTGGTTGTTTTCAGGTGCTCTCAGATCAGAGGGCCAGAATTCCAGTTTACCCGGTCCGAAATATTGCAAGAAATAGTCTGCCAATTTCTCTGCGGCAGTTAGTGCTTTTTTATCTCCTGTTTCTTCATATACTGTGATAAAGGCATGAAAAACAAAATATAATTCGTAAGCGTCCATTCCTCTGACTGGTCTTTCGGGAGACCGGAAACTCTTGGCTGTGGCTCCTACATAACCGTTTGCTTCCTGTGAGTCAATGATGCGATTCAGTACGCTTTCAGCTTTAATTAGTAATTCCTTGTCATCACCCTGAACTGCCGACAGATAAGCTGATTCTATCCACTTTCCATGCTGTTCTGCCTGTGTCCAGTCCCAAGCCGAATGTTGCCTGTTTACAACAAAGTCCACATATTTATCTATTGGAAAGTGTTTCAGGTAGGCATTCCGGTTAACTTCCATACGATGTCCGAAGAATCCGGTTATATTTTTTACAGAAGAAACAGGTACCGGCTTTTCCAGTAATCCTACTTTATCGTGATTCTGAGCATTAAGCTTCGTCATCAAACTGGCAAATACTAAAATTGCAATAATCTTTGTTTTCATACTTTGATATGTTAATAATGAATTGTTTTTAATGGTTTATATGCATTATTTCCACCATATTGTAACTTCTTCGGTGATTTCACTTACTGGTAATCTCACTTCCCATCCGACAGTACATTTCTGCATCGTACAAACTTTCTTACCCACTTGTACTTTGTAAGGAACAATTTTGTCTGCTCTGATTTGTAATAATGTTGAATGCCCAGATTTAGATGGCTTAGTACCCATAGCGGTATTAATTTTATTTTCCAGCATAAAATGCGATTGTTTCCCCTTTCTTTCAATCTTTATTGGTGCTTCTGGTAGAAATCCGTCTCTTGACAAAGTGAGATGATAGCGAAATTCAGAAGTTATAAAACTGAATTGCTGTCTTACCCCGTCACGCGGAATAACAGACAGGGAAGTTTCCTCTTTGCTCAATACCCCACCATAGGCATGGAGACCAAAGATTGAATCCTGTATTACAATTGTGCGGGCAGTATGAAAGGCCGCGCCATATCCTAGGTCTATCTCTCCATCATAACGCCAAGGGCCACGCTTTTCATTTCTATGCAACCATGTATATCCATTCTTTGTACCTACAAAACACCATCCGGTGGCTCCGTCTTTTTCTTTTCCCGGATACCAATAGCCATAGTTGGATGTCTCGTTTCCTGTATTCATTAACGACCATGAGCTAAGGAAAGAGTTATATCCTAATTCGATCCAATCAGGGTTCTTCGAGTAAAGCAGACCATAGTCCAGTACAGACCAACCTCCCATCATGGCCATATAAGACATGTCGCCCGTATGTTGCTTGAATGCGCAATCTGTGCCGGACAGGTAATATTTGGGAGCTATCCACCCGCGTACGGACAAGCCTGCATAATGCTGTTGCTTCATAAATCTTTCAGCATCTTCTACTGTCACCTTCGGGTGTGAATGCCACGTTCTTTTATTTTTGTCATACCATAAGTCTTTATCCGGTTTCATCGGATGTTCTATCGCATATTTAGCCAGGGCATACGATGATTCAAAAGCTGTGCGGTCAAAACTATGTTCCGAACGATAAGGATATTTATCGTCATAAATAAAATACTTGGCTTTTTTCTCCCATTCGCCTCTCAAGTATGCAGCTTCATCGTTCCTGCCTCTTTGTTCCAATCCTTTTATAAGTTCAAGAACTACCCATTCGTTATACATACCCCATTTATAGATATCCAGCCAAGACCAAATTTCATACGGATACTTAAAGTAAGCCATAGCGGTCTGTACAGCTCGGTCGAAATACTCATCGGCAGTCAGGTAATGTGTCCATTCGGGAATCATTTCCGCTATTTGTGACATGTGATAATAAAGCTTGAAAATATGTGGATAATCATATGCTCTCCAGACTTTTATCCGATCTTTTGCATCATATTTGTATAGCTTTTGTAAGGCTGAATCACGGGCTACATGCCAGTTGGGTACCCCGTAGATAGCGAATGGATAAGGAGTTTCTTGATCTGTTCGTTGGAGTTTTCCCCATACAAAATTCTTCAGGTAGTATTCTAAGGAAGCTATTTCCGTAGAATCAGGATACACTACATTTTTAGCGGCAACAAAAGGTGCCTTACTCAATATCGGATCATCACATCCCCAGATGTATTCCCACCAACCATTAAATCCGTCGGTATCTTCCGGCCCTCGTAGTTTCCCATATTTCATATCATATACAGAATACAAGCCATCCCACCATTTGCCCGGAGCTTTATGTTGCTGTTTGTTGACAATGAAAGAGCTCCTTTTTTTGATAAGAACATCCAGAGGTTCCGTAGAAAAGAATTCCAGGAAAGACTTTTCACCATGGTTATAATTGACCCAAATAATATTCTCTCCAAGTTTGTGAAAACGTATGTCATACAAGTACCTGCCATCGGGACTTCTTCCAAGCTGTTTAATTTCTGTTTGTTGCGGATGTTCTGCTACAAGAGATTGAATTGTTCCTTTGAGACGAATGGCAACTCTTACAGATAAATCACTGGGAATAGTATATCCGGGGGCGGTACGAACATCCAGTAATCCATTTGTATAAATGGCGTTACGTATGTCCTCATATCGGGAAACGGAAGTGAGTAAAAAACTATAGTTTACTTTTTCTCCAGGTGTCAATACTCTTGTTGTATGAGGAATACGCCAGCTGCCTTCAGTTTTGGGACCAGTACATCCGGAATGAAGATATGCTGTATATACATTATTAGTAGTATCAAAGTATTCCAGTGGAGTGCCCTCACCGGTCATCATGATATAGAAGGGACCCACACCTGATGGTTTGGAAAGTATCTGAAATGAAGAATTCAGAGCTATATTGTGCTTATGTGTAAAGTTGCTCTCAAAGATTGTGCTTGGAGCGGCATTGAATCCTTCTCTCCACTTAAAGGGGAAAGCTATATCACCTAATTCTACAGAGCGGTTGGTAATATTTGAAATTTCGATTTTCAAATGCAGACCATCTTCAGCGAGAGTGTAATATCGCTTCATACATAAAGGCATATAGCACAACGAATCAGTATATACATATGTATTTTTATTTATACAAGTACGTCTGGACAATCCCGTTTCAAGCATATTCCAGTCTTCTTGGTTGACACGATATCGTATCAAAATATCTCCCCACATCTGATTGTCTGCTATCAGGTTGACAGAATCTCTGTCAACCTGAAAAACAGACACGCCATCTTCTGAAAAATCAGTCCGAAAACAATCGTTTTTCACTGTTATATTTTGGGCGTTCAATCCTGATATTGAGTAGATACACAGGGCTACAAGTGTCCCGGTACATCTCTTTATCATTGCTTTTGTCATATAATGAATTAAATCTTTTAATTTGCGTAGGCAGGATTCTGTGTTAATTTTGGATTGGCATCTACGGCTCTCTGAGGTATTGGGAACACAATACGATGATCGCCCTGCGGTTTATGTGACAACCAGCTTTTCTTACAGAATATGCCAAAGCGTATCATGTCTCTCCGGGTATATCCCTCCCATACGAACTCCCAACATCTTTCATCAAACAGGCGTCCGAATTCTATTGGATCTTGGTTGCCGGGATCTGTGATCTGATATTTTTCAACCACTCCCCATTTGTAACTGGAATTCTCTTTCAATTCATCGTCTGTTACGATTGCTTTTGATGGGTTTGCTTTAAAAGCTCTTTTTCTTACTTCAGTTACTAATTCACCGGCTCCGGGCTGATTTGTCCTTAACAAGCATTCGGCTTTCATCAATAGTACTTCCGAATAACGTAAAAGTGGAATATCTGTGCTACAACTCCATTCTGAACCGGCAGGAACTTCTTGTTTATTATACCTGTATCCTTCCATTTCGTTTGTATAATTTCCGTCAGGAAGTTCTTTGGAGAATATTAATAGTTCTCCTTTCTTGTCATAAACACCGTATAATGGATTTCCTTCTGCATCAAATTGCTGGCCCATCAACCAGGTGTCTTCAAGCCTGGAATCACCTTCCTGATAGGTGTCAATGAATTGTGTTGTACCTTTCGGCCCACCGGCTGCATTGGGTACTGCGTTCAAAAGGAATTTCTTTTGCAGCTCACTATGCCATGAATTCATGAAAAGGTAGTTTCCTACTACTCCCCTATTGTAATCATAAGGGATTGTAAACAACACCTCCTTTGAAGATTCCACACCTTGAGCCCTGAAGGAGTCTTTAAACTCTGGTGACAGATCGCATTTTCCGCTATTAATGATATCGTTGCATTGTGACAGACATTCATTCCAGCGGGCGGTACCCGTATAGACTTCTGCATTCAGATATACATTGGCTAATATAGCTTTTCCTGCCCATTTATTAATGCGTCCATACATATTACCCCCTTGTTCTTCGTTCAGGGAAGGTATCACTTCACTTAGTTCCCTTACAACGAAATTGTAAACCTCTGCTCTTGGCGTTTTCTCCGGAAGATCCTGAGACATGGTCGTTACCAATGGGATATCACCAAAATTATCAAAGAGAATCCAATAATAGTAGGCTCTTAAGGCTCTTAATTCTGCCAGACCCGTTTGCTTTTCTGTAACCGATGGAGAAGGTATCAAGTCGCGTTCAAGTTTATTAATGGCGCTGTTGCACAATATTACACCGGTGAAATAGTTGTTCCACAAGTCTGAAATCTGTCCCAGTTCAGAATTCCAATTGTGGAATTGCAAGCGTTTATAGATACCCCCGTCATCCCAACCGCTTGCATTAGCAGGGGTTGATATACAACATCCCGTTAATTCCTGAGTTTGCCAATACGTGCCCACATAACCATAATTTAACGCTGCATAAGCTCCTGCGATATTAGGTCCGAAATCTGCAAGAGTATAATTATAGGTTTCTTCTGTAACAGATGAAAATACTTTCTCATCCAGGTTGGTGCAATTGATAGTACCTATCGTCAATAAAAACAAAGATATATATTTAGTGAAAGTTCTTTTTTTCATAATAATTCGTTTTAATAGATTAGAAATTCAAATTTATGCCTAAAGAGAATGTGCGGGCAGAGGGGTATCTGTATCTGTCATCTATACCGGGAGTCAGGCCTGTAACTCCGACTTCCGGGTCAATCCCGCTATATCCGGTTATTGTGGCAAGATTTGATATACTACCGTAAATTCTGAAACTTTTTACCCATTTATTCTTTCCAATCTTCGGAGTGTATCCGATTGTGATATTGTCAATTTTCCAATAATCACCATCCTGAACGAAGTAGCTTACGTACTGCAAGGACTGGTCGTAAGCCAATGGTCGTTTGCCATATACATTATCAAATGCTTTTTCCATAACATTATCTCCTCCTAATAATGAAACAGGAGCTGCGTAATGCATCTCTGCCATATTTAATATCTGAAAGCCGAATGCTCCTCGCATAGTGACAGAGAAATCAACCTGTTTATATCTGATTGTATTATTCCAATTCAGGTAAAATTTGGGAAGACCATTACCCAGAACTTTCTTGTCGGACTCCTGTTGTTCTGAAATCGGTTTGGGCTTGCCATCTGCGCCTTCTATTATCCAGTGTCCGTTTTCGTCTATATCGATAGTTTTATAACCATAAAAGTTTCCAACGGGTTCTCCTTCTTGTATTCTGTGAGTCGGCTGCTGAATGGGGGCAAGCGTGTTTCCTTTATTTTGATGGGAGTCGGAGAAATACTTGTCACTGGATAATGATAGGAGTTTGTTTTTATTAGTTGAGAAGTTGATGCCTGAATCCCAAGTGAAATTCTTGTTTTGGACAGGAACTATATTGAGAGAAACTTCAAGACCTGTGTTCCGTATCGAACCGGCATTCGCTTTAATCCATGGACTAAAATAAGGCGGCACGGGGACTTGATAATCTCCAATCAGGTCTTTTGTTTCTCGGTTATAGAAATCAATACTTCCGGATATCCTGTCGCTAAGGAAACCAAAATCAAGACCGATATTCAATTCTTCTTTTTTCTCCCATCGTAAATCAGGATTAGGATTTCCATCCGGTCGCAACAGATTCGTCCATTTACCATTGTAATAACCGTAACCTCCCATGTTCAGTTTATTTAAGGAGAGATAGGGAGTATCCGGTTCAGTGCCCGTTATACCAAAACCGGCTCTTAGTTTGAGAGTGCTAATCGCTTGGATATTATGAAGGAACTGTTCCCCTTTTATATTCCACGCCAAGGATATTGCCGGGAAGTTACCCCATTTGTGATCTTCACCGAATTGGGAAGAACCTTCATGCCTTATGCTGGCGGAGACAAAATACCTGCCTTTGTAATTGTAATTCACTCTTGCAAAAAATCCTATGAGCTTATTCTCGTTTTGATAAGAAGCTTGATTAGCTTTCCCTTCTTTCAAAGCATTGCCCAATCCCATATTATTGTATGAATAGTCGTCGGACGGAAAGTCATAATTATCCATAGAAGCGGATTGATAGTTCCATTTATTCCAACTATATCCGACTAATGCATTTAGATTGTGAGAATTGCTGAACAGTTTGTTATATTGGGCAGTTAATTCCATCATGGTATTTTCGCTGCGGGCTGTTGAACGTGAGGCATATCCGTTCTTTTTGCTTATAGTGGTTGATTTATGCTTCTTTGTCTCATAATATCCGGAAAAGTTGTTGTTGGTTTCGTTTGAGATCAGATACTTAATGTCCAGACCTTCGATTGGGATAAAAGTGATTGAGGAATACGCCCTTAAGTTAGTTGTTTTATTTTCCCCTTTTGTTTCGTTTAAAAGGGCAACTGGATTAAAAATCATATCACGTGCTATTTCGGTCCAGTTACCATTTTCATCTTTAATAGGACTTGTCGGATTAAAAATCAAAGCACTCTGATATACATCATTACTGTATCCGATGTCGTACTTCCTTTGATAACCATTCAGATTTGCCTCTACTTTAAGTTTGTTGTCGAACATACGGTGAACGATGTTAATACGAGGATAAATCATATCTACTTTTGAGCGTTTTACAATTCCCTCATTCGAGGTATAATCGAAACTGGCGATATAGCTGGTATTTGCCGATCCTCCCCTGAGGTTAATACTGTATGTCTGATTAAACGGAGTTTGTAGTATTTCGTCCATCCAGTCGACTTTGGCTCCACCATCCATTGCACCGGGAATTCCTTGCTGAACCTTTTCAAGGTATTGATTGGCATTCATCATAGGAAGTTTCTTATTTATTTTCTGAAACGAAATATAACTGTTGACTTCGATTGAGGGTTTCATTTCGGTTTTACCACTTTTGGTGGTTATCAGTATTACACCATTAGTTCCTCTGGTTCCGTAGATGGCTGCGGCCGAACCATCTTTCAATACATCGATTTGTGCAATATCATTCGGCGAAACGCTGTTGAGGTCTCCCTGGACACCATCAATGATGATCAGAGGAAAGGTGCCTGAATTGAGCGTAGCAACACCACGCAACGAAACTTGTGAAGTGGACAATGGATTGGCATCAGGCGAAACTACAGCTAAGCCTGCAACCTTACCCCTGATTAGCCCTGCTACATCCGGTTTTGTTGCTTGTACAAACTCACTGGCTTTCACACTCATTACCGAGCTTGTCAGTTCCTCCTTGCGTTGTGTGCCATATCCTATTACCACTACTTCATCCAGCCGCTTGGCATCTTCTTTTAATACCACTTTTACAGATGCTTGTCCGTTTGTCTGCACTTCTTCTGTAATGTAACCTATATAAGAAATTACCAATGTACCTTTAGCTGCATTTTCCAGCGTGAAGTTACCGTTAAGGTCTGTAATAGCTCCTTTGGATGTACCTTTCATCATTACGGTAGCTCCGATGACGGGGTCTCCGTTTTCATCTACTACCTGTCCCTTTACAGGGTTGGATTGCATGACTGCTTGTACTTCATTTACCGTTGCAAAAGCATCCTGTGGGTAGCCCGCATAGAGAGCGGATACCATCATCACGGAGAGGAGAGTTTTCTTTGATGATCTTTTAAAATGATAGTTCTTCATGAATTTGAATTTAAAATTAAAGGTTTCTTTTTCTTTCGATAGAGGTGAGCTCATCCATCTTTCGGTAGCAAAGGAAAACAAATAAGGGCAAAGCTGTTAATGCTTATAAATCAAATCATAGGGGGGAATTAATCAACTCTAAATTGACTAATTACCCCCTATGATCTGAGCAAAATTACCTGAAATAATCGGGTGCTTTGCTGCTTAATTAAGATGGATGAGTACTTTCTTCTTTCTTCTCTTTTATCTGTTTCTGATATTCACCGGGCGACATACCGAACGCTTCTTTAAACGACTGGGTGAAATTCTTATAATCACTGTAGCCCAATGCTGTGATAACATCTGCCACAGTTGCCGTTTTATTTTCCAACATCCGGCAGGCATGTTGCATCTTTATATCCTTTATAAAATCCAACGGAGTTTTGCCAGTGATTACTTTTATTTTCCGAGAAAGTGTGGAACGGGACATATTCATAGCCTCTGCCAGTGATACCACATTGAATTCCGGTTCATTCAGATGTTCTTCTACCGCTTTGGTCGCCCGATCCAGAAGTAACTTATCTATCTCGGCAAATTCAGAGGTGGAAATGCTGTCTTTGGTATCCAGGTATTGATGCATTTTCACCAACTCGGCACTGTCCGCCCATTTCTCGTCGTTCTTGCGTTTCATCCGTTTCAGATAAGCATAAATGCTATATCCTATGATGCCCATAACTAGCAGGGTATAAAAGAGATAAGCCCACCAGGTTTCGTACCAGGCAGGTAGGCGGTGGATTGTTATCTCCGTCACCTCATTACTCCATAACCCGTTTTTATCGGTAGCTTTCACCTGGAATGTATATTTTCCCTTGTCCAATCTGTTGTAGAAGGCGGAATTCTTCCGGTCGTTCAGGTAGATCCAGTCGTTGTCTATACCTACCATCCGGTATGCATAACGTATCTGGTCTAAGTTATGAAAATCTAATGAAGAGAATTCGATTTCCAGATTCTGATCATTGGGTGACAGGCGGATAGGCGTATTTATAGGGTCTTGCTTCAACTGGTCGTCCCAAATGCTCTTTCCCATGATCTTGATGTCACTGATATGGGTGGTTACCTGTTCGGGTATGCTTTCCAGTTGCTGGGTTGGTGAGATGGACACAATGCCTGAGATTCCGCCGAAATAGATTTCTCCTTTCCGGTCGTAGTAGACGGCTTTGGATAGCAGACGGGTAAGGAGGAAATTCTTATCCCTGGTGCTGTAACTCCGGTAAGCGCCATTGCGCGGGTTGAACTCTTTAATCATCTGATTGGTAGTGATCCATACATGATTGTAGACGTCTACAGTGATATTATTGATGATATCCCCCTTCATGCCGCAACTGAAACTGTAGTCTTTCAGTTTCTCCTTTTGTTTCGGGTCGAACAGTAAGACTTCCCCTTCGGTAGTACCCATCCAGAGGTTTCCGTCACTCGTGGCATCTATGCATACAAAGTCTTTATCGAAGGGATAAGATTCGATACCTTTATCCTGCTCAATCCGGTAGATGCCTTTGTTTCGGATGACAGTCCATATCCGGCTGTCGGCTGTTTGGGTGATGCCGGCAACCGGACCCGATACTTCCGGAATGCTTTCAAGAGTTGCACTCATAATCCGGTATACGAACAATCCTGTCGTAGTACCTATCCATAGATTATTCTGAGGGTCTTCGAATAGTGAGGTAATCAGTCCCGGATTATTTGTGACGTTGCCAAGTTCTATCCGTACATCTTCTTTCATTTCCATATTCTGCTGGCTCAGACCGAAGACGGTGGGGCCATACGAAGTAGCCCATATCCAGTTGTGGTTATATGATCTGGCTATGTTGGTGACATCTCCAAATGGTAAATTCCGGGTTCCTTGACATTGTGAATAGTGTTTGAGCTTTTCTTTCCGGCTATCATAAATGCATAGGCCGTATCGGTCTTGCGAAAACCAGAAGATACCGTCTTCATCTTTGCACAGTGAGTTTATGGCGGGATTCGCCTTTAACTGGTTTCTTAAATCCGGCAGGGGATACTTCTGGACAATGTAATCGCGGATATCGATAATAAAGCTTTCTACATCGAAAGCCGATACCCATAGCTTCCCGTCTTTATCCTTATATATTTCATAAAGTATTTTGTTGCCGGGGGTAAGGAAAGAGGAAGTGTCCACTTGTTCTAAGTGTCCCTCCTTTGTGATGCGGAAAGCAAACAAGTCTTTCCAGGAAGTGACCCATATATAGTGGAATACATCATCCTGCACCATGTGGTAGATAGCTCCCGTAGCATTTCCTGTGATATCTACAGGGAGAGGCTGGGGAATATATTGCGTTTCCGGAGATTTACTGTTCGGGTCGAAGCGTACGATTCCTTTTCCCCAGGTGCCGAGCCAGTAATATCCGTTTGTTTCGTCCCAGATGATCCGTTCAATGTCCATATAGTCCCTGTGGTGGAAGTAGGCTTCAAAGTTGTCCGTATCTTTATTGAGTTTATACATTCCACCTCGGGTGAGGGAGATTATTAAATCCCCGTTCTTGTCTTCGTAGACGATGTACACAAATTCAGGAGAGTGGTTGTATTCGGTTTTATACCGCTTTATCAGAGTGCCGTCAGCCTTGAACCGGAATAATACGCCATGCATGCTTACCCATATACTCCCGTCCCGGGTTACGTTTATAGTGAATACATTCTTGTCGGAGCACTCCTGCAAATCCATGGGAGTGATCCGGCAGGTAGCCTTATCCAGTATATAGCCTCCCTTCATGGTTCCGAACCAGATTTTTTTGTCGTGGTCTTCGGAGATATAAGTAATATAATTATCCGATAAGAGTCCCGGGTGATACAGATCGGAGCGGAAAACGCGGATATTGTATCCGTCGTTTCGGCAGAGACCGTTGAAAGTGCCGTACCACATGTAGCCATCGCTGTCCTGAAATATACGATGGATGGCATTCACCGGAAGTTTATCTAAGGAAGGTATTTCTCTGACCACGATATCCTGAGCATGCAGCAAGGGGCTGAATATTAAAAGACACAAGAGCTGCATCAGGTAGACTTTTTGTCTGATAATCATATTTGAGATGGCTTTTATCATAGTATCTTTTATATATCGATACACAAAGATATGAATAAAAACTCAGAAATCTTATTACCTGTAATGAATGAAAAATTATTTAATTGATAGTTAATACAATAAAAAGTAGAGTCAGACCTAAATCCGGCTCTACTTTTGAGGTATACATTATATAAATCCTAGCGATATGTTATTGCATTCCATTCCGGTGGAATTCCTCCTTGTAAATGGCGTACAAAGAAATCATAGCGTTTATGTTCCCCGAAATCTTCTCCCATCGTGTGGTGTGCACCGGGAATCACTACCAATTCAAAATCTTTGTTGGCTTTTATCAGTGCGTTCACCACCTGCATGGTTGAGGCAGGATCTACATTATCGTCCAGTTCGCCTACTACCAGCATCAGGGGGCGGCTCAGCAGATGGGCATTCTCTACATTCGATCCTTCCTTATATTGATCTCCCACGGGATATCCCAGCCAGAGTTCGTTCCACCAGATTTTATCCATGCGATTGTCGTGGCAGCCACAAGCGGAATAAGCGGCTTTGTAGAATTCGGGATGCAGCAGCACGGCAGTGGTGGATTCCTGGCCTCCGGCGGAACAGCCGTAGATACCTACGCGGCCCATATCCATATACGGATACTTCTCTCCGGCAGCTTTAATCCAGGCGATGTGATCGGGAAGTCCTGCATCTTTCAGATTCTTGTAGCATACGTTTTCAAATTCACGTGAACGGAATGAGGTTCCCATTCCATCTACCATGACAACGATAAAACCGAGTTCGGCAAGGGAAGTCATGTACCAGTTGTACGGAATGAAAGTCTTGGGTACATACTGGTCGCCGGGACCTTGATAAATGTATTCGATAACCGGATACTTCCGGTTCGGGTCGAAGTTAGTGGGACGAACAATCAATCCCCACATATCTGTTTTTCCATCGCGGCCCTTGGCTGTAAATACTTCGGGGGCTTTCCAACCTTCTGCTTCCAGACGACTGATATCGGCTGTTTCCAACGGCATCACTACTTTACCGTCTTCGGCACTGCGCAATACGGTAACGGGGGCTTTGTTCACCATAGAGTAAACGTCTACCAGATAATTCATATCTCCCGAGAACCAGGCACGGTGCATTCCTTCTTCCGGAGTAAGGCAAACCAAGTCTTTCCCGTCGAAACCAATGCGGTAATAGCGGATGAGATAAGGGTCCTCACCGGGTTGTACACCATTTGCGGAGAAATAAATCTGTCGGTTGTCCTCGTCCACGCGGAGCACTTCGCGCACATACCATTCGCCGCGGGTTATCTGATGGACGGGTTGTGCGGTAGAGCGGTCGTACATGTACAGGTGGTTCCAGTTATCCCGTTCGCTCATCCAGATGATGTGCTTGTTATCCCTTAGGTCGTGGCGGAAACGGCGGGTATAATTCACGTATTTGTCGCTGGTTTCTTCTATCAGAGGACGCACGGTGCCTGTCTCGGCAGAGAGTTCAAGTACACGATATGCCTGATGTCCGCGCTGGTTGTACTCGAAGGTAACGGAACGGCTGTCCGGGTTCCATTCGGGACCGTATATTTCATACTGCCGGTCGAAGAGCTCGGTGCTGGGGATGATGCCTCGTCCTGTTTCAACTTCATAAATGCAAGGTATCTTGAAAGGAAGTTCGTCTCCCGGTTTGGCATATTCCTGCTTGTGCAGTTTCGGTTGGAGCTGATCTGCCGGAGAAGACTCTACATAGTACACATAGCGTTTCTCTACTGGGCGGATTTTGCAGGATACCACCTTCTTGCTGTCCGGAGACCAGCGGATATAAGCTGAGTAATAGTTGCTGAGTGTACCATCAAGGCTCAACTGCTTCTCTTTTCCCGTGACAAGTTCCTTCACATATACATTCTGATTTTTGATATAGGCGGTATACTTTCCATCGGGTGAAGTTACGGGAGCGGCTTCTTTTTCGTCATCCCGTTCCATCCAGTGTTTTTGTGGTGCATTGCGGTCGGGCAGGGCACCTTCATTTACCAACTGATTTTTGCGGGTGGCGTACATCCAGCGCTGATTGCCAAAAATAAAACGAAGCGTATCTAAGCTCGGGTTCACCCGTAACCGTTCCAACTGGATTGCTTCGGGGTTTACTTCTTTGCCGGACGCGTTGCTCAGTGCGCTTGCCAAACGCTTGTGGTCGAACAATTCCTTTCTGCTTTTCTTGTCTGCGTTCACCGATACGTAGATACGGCCTTCGGGCGTATTGCGTACATACCAGAACTGATGTGTGCCTTCTATCCACTGCGGCGTGACGTTGGAGTAGAAAACTTTGTTGGCACTGAATTTCTCTCTCAATGCGTAGGCACGGTTATAATCGTCCACCGTGCCTTGTGCGATAGCCATGCCCCCGCTAAGGAGCATGGCTATCGACAAACCTAACTTACAAACATTCATATCTAACTAACCTTTATTGTACTTCCCATTCATAAACACCTGCTGCATGTTTGTCCGGCAGGGTGATTTCCAGTTTTACTGATTTGGTTTTCACGGGATCAAAGTTTACGGTGTTTCCCGCACCTTTTACAACGCCATATTTGTCGGCACCTGTGACAGGCTGCCACTGGCCTTGTGCATCTTTATAATACACCTTCCAGCTTTTCGGTACACGACAACCGCCCCAGGGAGCATCGTCGAACCAATATACGGTGGAGCTTGATACGGTAGCTTCTGCCGGGAACTCATACGTGATCCATTCCGTAGTTCCCTGTTTGGGCCACCAATGGTAGTAGGGTAGGGAGCGGTCGTTCTCATCTTTCGGAACCAGGCGGTCGTTGATGGCTGAAATGGAGCTTGCGCGGTGGGATGCGTCTATTTTACTTTCCGAAGCCAGTGTGGCAGGCATGGCGGGGCGGGATGCGCTCAGTTCTTGCGGCAACCATACTTCCATAGCTCCCGAACCACGGTGAGCCCATGCGTAGTAAGGTATCAGTGTCAGGTTCACATCGGTAGTGGTCAGGCGACCCTGATCGTCATAGCCAAGTGTCTGTGCGCCGGTCTTCAATTGGTTGATGCCATACAGAAGATCGGGCTTTTCCACCACTTCAAACTTCGGGTTGCGGTTCATGAATACGCTGAAGATGTCGAAGTTGTTATCCGGGAATTCTGCACAGTATACAATCGGTCCGCGTTCTACGGCAATGCGTCCACGGTCGGCTTCCACCTTATTGTTGGCTTTCACGGTACGCGGTTCCATGTCGAAGTGTACTTCCACCTTATCACCCTTTTTCCAACGGCGGTCGATACAGAAATAACCATCTTTCAGTTCATTCTGTACGGCTTCTCCGTTTACTTTCACTGTGTATTTCAGACGCTTGCCGTCGCTATAGGTATACAGGTCGCTGGGGACTACCTGCCCCCGAACCCATCCGGGAATACGGACTTTCAGGTTGAAGGGTCCGGCGCTGTTCTTGTTGATGCCGATGGTGATGTCACCGTTCCACGGGTATTTGGTGGTTTGCTCGATAGAAACAGCTTTGCCACCTACTTTCAGGTCGGAAGTGTTGGACATGAAGAGGTTGACGTAAACGTCCTTATCCTTCACTGCGTAGATATATCCCGGCAGGGACGGGATGAAACGGCAGATATTGGACGGGCAGCAGGCACAACCGAACCAGGGCTGGCGCTGATGCTGTCCCATACTTTCCAGCGGGTTGGGATAGAAGAAACCGCCGCCATCTAAGGATACGCCTGAAATCAGACCATTGTATAAAGTGCGTTCCAGTACATCGTAGTATTTGGATTCACCGTGCAGGAGGAAAAGACGGTAGTTGACGTACACGTTGCCGATGGCAGCACAAGTCTCGCAATAGGCTGACATGTTGGGTAACTCATAATTGGCACCGAAGGCTTCTCCGGCTGCTGTGGCTCCGATACCACCGGTGATGTAATATTTCTTGCCGACGATATTATCCCAGATACGGTCGATGGCATGAATATAGGCAGTGTCTCCCGTCAAGGCGGCTACGTCGGCCATACCTGCATACATATATGCGGCGCGAACGGCGTGTCCCACAGCTTCATCCTGCTGAACCACCGGCTTGTGTGCCTGGCTGTATTCATCGGTACGGCTGGTGTATCCACGCTGGTCGAGGAAGAACTTGGCCTGGTCGAGGTATTTCTGGTCTCCGGTGACCAGATAAAGTTTGGCAAGTGCCATTTCGGCAATCTGATGTCCGGGAACACGGATTTGCTGTCCCTCGCCTGTGCCGATTTCACGGCATACGCAGTCAGCGTATCGGATGGCAATATTGAGGAAGTTCTTCTTTCCGGTGGCCTGGTAGTGGGCGATGGCGCCTTCCACCATGTGTCCCAGGTTGTAGAACTCGTGGCTCAGGTCTTCTACCTTTTCCCAACGCTTGCTTCCTGCCCATTCATGGGGATGCTTCGGATTCATGGTTCGGCTGGTGTAGAGGTATCCGTCCGGTTCCTGTGCGGCGGCTACGATGACGAGCACGCTGTCAATGTATTTGGCCAGTTTCTTATCGGGATACGTCTGCAACAGGTAGCTGGCACCTTCGATGGTTTTGTATACGTCCGTATCATCGAAAGCCAGTCCGCCTACTTTAATGGTATCATTAGGATGGGCTGCGTTGACGAAGTTCTGATATCTTCCGGTTTCCTCGCATTTGCTGAATGCCAGGGGGATGGTTACCTCGCGGCTCGCGTTGAGGCGTTGTCCCCAGAAGGAGTCGGTTACTTTCACCGAGGTGAAAGGTACGGGATCAATGGGATACCCGTGCGATTGTTTTTTTACTTGCGCCTGGCTGCTCAGGGTGGCGGCAACCAGAAGGGTGGTAACTAATGCTTTTCTCATGGTTATTATTCGTTTTATGGTATTATTTCTTGATTGGAATATATTCGTCCCATAGTTTCAGCGAATGCAGGTAGCCCGTGAATGGCCAGTTGCGTTCCGCATTCCGCCCCAAAGTTACGTATTGTGATGGTTTTATTAGTAATTGAATGTCTTTTTCGCTGATTAATTTACCATTGATATATACTTGTTCCATGCGGCCGTCGAAACAAATATAGATATGCTGCCATTTGCCGGTCAGCTCTTTCATGTCCTTGTATCCGGCATCTTCGTACCAGCCGTAGTGGTTGATGACACCGCATCGGGGCTCCGTGCCGCTGACGAGCATAATCTTTTCCAGTTCGTCATGCGAAGTCGTGAAGTCGGCTACACATTCGTTTTCGGCAATAGAATCATTCAGTATCCAGGCTTCCAATGTATAGGGGGCATTGTCCAGCAAGGTTGCAGGCAGGGAGAAGTTGGACTGGAATACCTGATGACCATCAAAACTGAAACTCTTTTTTCCTTCCACTTCCTTAATGATGGAGGGGGCTTTGTGGGCTTCGAAGTATCCTTCTATTCCATGATTGGAAAGATAATGTACGGTGTCGCCTGCGGCGAAGTCATCAGCGGTGATGCTTACTACTAGGCCACGCTTTCGCTGATCAGCAGCCGGTAAGCGGACGATATCCGTAGTGGTATCATATTCCTGTTCGGCAGGTGCCTGTTTCCAGTTATAGTAGCGCAGATTAGTGATGATTAAGGGTTCGGCTCTGCTTTGAAGCGAAATCACACCGGATGAAAGGGCAGGTTCCGCTTCGTAGCTTTGCCATCTACCTAACCTATGAACTAACCCACTAATTGTATGCTCTTTGGAGGGAGAAAGTAACGGATGACGGTATTCTAGCGTAGTGCCCGGTTCGAGAACCAGTGCGTCGCGTCCGTCAATGCGCTCGGTGCGAACTGATCCTACTTTCAGGATAAAAGCACCTCCTAACATTCCTTCATTATTCTGCCATTGGCGGCCATTCCAGTCGGCGGCTGTCAGTCCGAGCCATTGTTGGGGAGCGGAGTCTTCGATACCGGAAAATACCTTGAGGTTCCAGATAGCGCCACCGAAGCCATTCTTCTGTCCGCCGGTATAGGTGAGGCGCACGAAGCGGGCTTTGGCTTTTCCGAAATCTACCATTGGGCTGCCTGCCAGATGATTGTTCCGCTTGTCGGCAAAGATAGTCCAGCGTTTACCATCTGTTGAAGTTTCAATCAGGTATTGATAGAACTGAGTGCCATATTCAAATTGTGTCCAGATCGTTTGTATCTGTTGGGGGCGTCCCAGGTCTATTTCAAGCCATTCCTGTCCCATGCCGCGCGGACGCCATAAAGTTCCGTTGTTATCATCTACGGCATATTCAGGACGGAAGTTGTCATTATAAGAGGAAGAGGCACGCACGCTTTTACCAGAGGCGAGGTTGTTTGATTTAACAACGGAGGGGGCCAGTGCACCTACGCCGTCATGAGTAGGGATGATTTTCTGAATCGTCCCGTCTGCATTGAATGTCATGCGGTCAATGGAAAGCTGGCGGTGGAAACCACGGTTGGAGTGTGGATTATCGTGGCGGTGATAAACGATATAGTAATCATTGCCTTCCTGGAGGATACTGTGATGTCCGGGACCGTGAATGGTACCGTCAGCATTGGTTTCGAGGATGCAGCCGCCATAGGTGTAAGGCCCCAGAGGCTTGTCTGAGGTGGCGTATTGTACACGGTATGTGTGGTCGTGGCAGGAACCGGAGGAATACATAAAGTAGTAGGTTCCATTGCGTTTGATTACAAAAGGTGCTTCGAAGAAATCGGTGGCTTCGGTATTGGGGATGAGGCGGGTTTCAGTAAAACTCTTTAAATCGGGAGCTAATTTTCCGGCACCGCAACCGAAACCTTTGTAAATGCCCCAAGTTCCCCAGTACATATAGACTGAACCGTCATCGTCCACAAATGTTTGTCCATCCAGAGTGATGGCATTTGTTACGAAGCGGTCGGGGATAAGGACCGCTTCGCTATTGCCCAGGATATTCTTCCACGGACCACGGGGAGTTTCACTGACTCCGCAATGGATGATACAGGGCTGGCAGTAAAAGTAGTAGTACTTCCCATCAGAGTGCTGCATCACATCGGGTGCCCATATCCAGTGACTGTCGGGCCAGTTCATGGGCATCAAGGTCCAGTTTACAAAGTCCTTGCTGGTCCATACTTGTGCGGGGCCAAAGCCTGCACCACTGCCATCGGTAGTGGCATACATATAATAAGTATCACCAAACTTTTTGATAGTAGGGTCGGCGAAATATCCGGGAATCACGGGATTACCCGTTCCCGGAGCATTGAAAGCGGCCTGTGCAAAGGCAGAGACAACTCCTATTAAAAAGGAAGTGATTAAAAGGATGGTTCTATTCATATTGTTACTTTATTGTTAGAAAAATTACTTGCACCGCGCAGCAAACTTTGCTCCAGCGCTACGCTGGTCATTTATGTATTTCATTATTAATCGGTATCTCTATTTCATAAAAATATTCTTTCAACAGCTTGTACATTTCCGGATCGTAAGCTTTCAGCTTTACGCGACGATTCATAGAATTGTGTATGCCATTGGCAGGATCAGCGTAACGGTTACAGTTAAAGAAAGACTGTACACATTCAGCAAAATACTCTTCTTTGTTACTTAATGCATAAGTACCGGCCCATAGTCCTTTTTCTCCAGCACTTTTCCACAATACTTCCAGTCGGTCGTTGAAATCCGGTTCCACACCTGCAATTCCTACCATATGTATCAGATGGGCAAATTCATGAATCAAAATATTTTCGCCTGTATATTTATCTTGTGGTAAAGCCAACAGATTCTCTTCTCCGCAACTGGCGGAGAACTCATCTTCCGGTGCCCCACCGAAACCACGGGCACGCCAGTTCCAGTATGCAATGCTGTCCGGCGAATTGCAGATATGTGCAAACTCCGGTAAATCACAAGTATCTTCGTCTTTACCGATAACCATCACGTGACAACCTTTTTTTACCATATGCGCTTTTACATCCGGACGTTTTGATAGCATCAGACTGATGATATCACATGCTTTTAGCAACGCTTCATCACTTACCTTTTCGGAGGAAGTGACATACAATCCCTCAGTTTCAATGTATTTCTTATAAAAAGAAGGAATATTCTTTCTCTCGGGTATGGACGTTACTTCACCCCGCACCGGATATAACTCAAGCTTCATCGCGAATCCCCCGCCCGAAGCTAAATGTATCTTTATCCGGCTGTTTTTGTCTATAATCAGTTTCTCTGTACGATAATCTTCCGCTTGCTTGTTCGCATTAATACCATCAGCAAAGAGTGTGGCTGTATAGCGAACATTGGAAGGCAGGAACGAAAAGTCAAGTTTTACATCACGTTCATCCCAGTTTGTCATCCCGCCAATGTACCAGTTGATATCTTTCTTTCGTACACTGACGATATATTCTCCCATTTTACCTGCGGCGATAAAGGTAGAATCCGTCTCCACAGGAATTGAAGTGATGAAGTCCACACATTCCTGTTCATTCAGATAATTCGTCGGAGCATCGCACAGCATGGTGAGCGGAGAATCGTGTACAATATAAGCGGCCAACTGATGACAACGGGTTCCCATACTCATCGGTGAGTAATAGACGGCACGCCAGTCGGCTTTCGTTGCATTGCGCATGGCACCCGGAGTATAATCTACCGGACCTGCCATCATACGGATATAAGGGAAGGTCACATCGTAAAGAGGCATGTTATTCTTGATATCCGTCCACTTCACCTCTTCCATACCGAACAGGCTCTCAAAGTTGATGATATTCGGATAAGTGCGATTGATACCTGTAGGTTTGTAAATGCCATGAAGGTCGAGTGTCAACTTATGTTTTGCCGTAGCATCAGCGATACGATATACCATTTCAACGGCAGTCTGATCGTCACGATCCAGAAAGTCTACTTTGAAGCCTTTGATACCCATTTCGGAGTACTTCTTGCAGGCGATTTCCAGTTGTTTGTCGAGTACATTGAATACTGTCCAAAGAATAATATCAACTCCTTTCTGCTTTCCGTAGGCGATTAGTTCGGGAAGATTCAGTTCGGGTACAACGGTCAGCATATCACCGCTTTTCGGATTATACCAACCCTCGTCGAGCACTATAAACTCTATATCATTCCTGCTGGCGAAGTCTATGTAATATTTATAGGTATCCATATTGATACCTGCCTTAAAGGGGACACCTTTCAGATTCCAGTCATTCCACCAATCCCAGGCCACTTTTCCGGTCTTTATCCATGATGTGTCACCTATGCGATTGGGAGATGCCAGTGCATACACCAGATTATTAACAGGCATATCCGTATCCTTTTCAGTAACAGCCAGTACGCGCCAGGGATAAGTACGTGCACCACTACTGCGTGCTATGAAATCACTGGTTTCTGTTACATACTCCTGCATACGCCAAGGATAGAAATCTGTTTGGGTAGGGTAGGAAGCAAAAACACCTTTTAGCCCATATCCATCTTTCTGAGATTCTACAAACATTCCCGGATATGCTTCAAGATCAGATTCCAGTAGAGTTAATTTGGTTTTACCGCAGTCCACTGTAACGGGTAGGAAAGCTACTTTCGGTTGTGCCTTCGATAGTGGGGTAACATCGTATATATTTTGAAAAGCCATTGCCATCGGCTTTTTGTCATTCGTCGTATAAGGAAGATAAGCTGTATAATCTTGATTAAAGTTGAAATCGGCTATTTCATCTTTGACTGTAATATCTGCTGTACGTGCGGTATAGAAACGGTAGGCTACTCCATCATCATAAGCGCGGAAAGTAACTCCAAAACCATCTATCAACTTCAAGTCGAGTTCATTGCATGCAGCAACGAACTCCTTGAAGCGGTAGAAAGGGGATTCTACATTATCCCTGATCTTTTTCCTTTTTATACCAGTTACCTGAGAGTTGTTTCCTATTTCGGTTCCGTCAGCCAGAACCAAGCCTATGTTAGAAAGAGAGAGAATTGTATCCTTTTCGTGCATTATCTGATAAGATAATTTGTCTCCGGTACTGATTTCTACTTTCAGTTTTCCGTCGGGAGATGTCAGTGCGTATTTCTTTCCGGATGCTGCTTCGAGTGAATTATTTCCGCAATACAGAAATAGGGAAATAATGACTAATTTGAAAGAGAGGTTGTTTTTCATAATTCGGTTAATTCTTATTTGTCTGTTTGCAAAGTAAAAGAAAAAAGAGCGAACGGAAAGACTGAATAATATAATGAAATAAAAGAATAGTCCAAAAGATACCTTTCTGTGGCCTTCTGAATGGCTGTTTGTAGTATTCTTGTATTCGATTGGACTATTTTTTTATTCATTTGCATGTACTTATCTGATTCTTATTTGTCTCGTATTTAGGGCGTAGCTTCTTTGTACCTTTAAAATGATAGTTCTTCATGAATTTGAATTTAAAATTAAAGGTTTCTTTTTCTTTCGATAGAGGTGAGCTCATCCATCTTTCGGTAGCAAAGGAAAACAAATAAGGGCAAAGCTGTTAATGCTTATAAATCAAATCATAGGGGGGAATTAATCAACTCTAAATTGACTAATTACCCCCTATGATTTGAGCAAAATTACCTGAAATAATCGGGTGCTTTGCTGCTTAATTAAGATGGATGGGTACTTTCTTCTCTTTTATCTGTTTCTGATATTCGCCGGGCCGAACGTTTCTTTCTCCTTGTATAATAAGAAAGAGTAGATAGGGAGTAAGTAAGGAGTAGGTGCATTCCGGATATCTGTCTGGTTGGGTGTAGTTTTTGAATGATCATTATATGCGATGAATATGAGAAGCACTTCCTGTAAAATATTGCAGATTCAGTTAATAATTGGTGTTCCGTTCCCTTTTCGTTTGTCATTTATGGGCTTATTGTGTATAGTACCTACAGGTATGAAAAAATAATCCAATATATGAAATGATTGTCTAAATCCCCTTCTGAGGCTTTGTGACTCGACTATTTTAGCATTCATATAGATTATTGTTTTATCCTGTTAAAAAAGAAATCCATTACTTTGTAATACGCTAATTGCAAGAAGAATTATGAAATCCATATCTTTATTACATATTATGAATAGAATAACTAAATACTTTTTCGGTAGTGTTGCCCTTTTTAGTATGAGTGCTTGTAACAACTCGTATGTTCAGCCCGATGCACCGATAAAAGAAGTTCCCTTTACTCAAGTCCACTTGGATGATAACTTCTGGACTCCACGCATTGAAACCAATCGTACTGTTTCCATACCTTCAGCATTTAAGGAATGTGAGAAGAATGGACGCTTTGATAACTTCGCCATAGCTGGTGGTCTGATGAAGGGAGAACATCGCGGTGACTTTTCTTTTGATGATACTGATCCTTATAAGATTATAGAAGGAGCCTCTTATTCGCTGGCTGTGAAATATGATAAAGCGCTGGATGCTTATTTGGATAGCGTTATTACCTTGATTGCTACTGCTCAGGAACCGGATGGCTATCTTACCACTTGTGTTACTAATAAATGCTATCGCCTTTCCGGTTGGTGGGGAAAGAGTCGTTGGGAAAAGATTAATAGTCATGAACTTTATAATAGCGGTCATTTGTATGAAGCTGCCGTTGCTCATTATCGTGCAACAGGGAAGCGTAATCTCCTTGATGTAGCTATTAAGAATGCCGACTTGGTATGTGAGGTCTTTGGTCCGAATGAAGGACAGAAGCATGTTCCTTCCGGGCATCCTATCGCTGAAATGGCCCTTGCTAAATTATATAAGGTGACAGGTGATGAAAAGTATTTGAAAATGGCTAAATACTTTGTAGAGGAAACCGGTCGCGGAACAGACGGACATCGTCTCAGCGAATACAGCCAGGATCACAAACCTATTCTGCAACAAGATGAAATAGTAGGTCATGCCGTACGTGCAGGATATCTTTATTCCGGTGTTGCCGATGTAGCTTCATTAACTCAGGATACTGCTTATTTCAATGCTTTAAGTCGTATCTGGGAAAATATGGCAAGTAAGAAGCTCTTCATCACCGGTGGTATCGGCTCACGTCCGCAGGGTGAAGGATTTGGTCCTAACTATGAATTGAATAACCATACCGCATACTGTGAGACTTGTGCTGCCATTGCCAATGTATATTGGAATCACCGTATGTTCCTGGCTACGGGTAATGCCAAGTATGCCGATGTACTGGAGCGTGCTCTTTATAATGGAGTTATTTCGGGTGTTTCACTCAGTGGCGATAAATTTTTCTATGATAATCCGCTTGAGTCTATGGGGCAACATGAACGCCAGCAATGGTTTGGTTGCGCTTGCTGTCCGGGTAATGTAACGCGTTTCATGGCTTCCGTACCTTTTTACATGTATGCTACTCAGGGCAATGATATTTATGTCAATCTTTATATCCAGAGTAAAGCTGAATTGAATACGGAAACTAACAATGTAAAATTGGAACAGATCACAACCTATCCGTGGGATGGCAAAGTCAGCATTTCCGTTAATCCCGAAAAGGAACAGGAGTTTGCTTTGCGCGTTCGTATTCCGGGATGGGCACAGGATGCTCCTGTACCTACGGACCTTTATTCGTTTACTGATAAGGCAAAGGCTTACACTATCTCTATTAATGGCAAGAAAGTAAATGCCACGCAACTGGATGGTTATGCTACGATTCTCCATGACTGGAAGACTGGAGATGTTGTGGAAATTAATTTCCCGATGGATGTCCGCCGTGTGAAAGCGAATGATAATGTAGAAGATGACCGTGGTAAGCTTGCTATCGAGCGTGGCCCAATTATGTTCTGCCTGGAAGGTAAAGATCAGGTTGACAGCATTGTCTTTAATAAGTTTATTCCTGACGGAACTTCAATGGAGGCAACTTACGATGCTGATTTATTAAACGGTGTCATGGTGTTGACTGGTACAGCTAAGGAAATAGAAAAAGATGGTAGTGTGAAAGAGGTCCCTTTCAAAGCCATTCCTTATTCCACTTGGAACAATCGTGGTGCAGACCAGATGGTGATATGGATTCCTGAAGCTGCAGAGTATGCCCGTCCTACTCCAGAGCCAACAATCGCCAGCAAGGCACATACACTGATGATACAAGCACCTATCCAGAAAGATGCTCCTGAATCTGCTTCGGTTGAAACCTGGGCATGGGGTGTGAATGACCAGTGGGAACCAAAGCGCTCATCGGATATTTCCAAACCTTATCACTACTGGTGGTTGAGAAATGGAACACAGGAAACTTTGGCTTATCAATTTGATCAACCTTATACGATTTCAAACGTAGAAGTGTACTGGTTGGATTTCGATCATTATGACGGGGATTTCCGGGTGCCGGAAAGTTGGAAACTCTACTATAAAGATGGTAAAAGCTGGAAAGAAGTAGAAGCTTTGAATGAATATACGGTAAAGAAAGACTGCTACAACAGCCTTGATTTCAAACCGGTGAAAACGACAGGACTGAAAATAGCTGCCCAATTGCAAAAAGGTGCATCGGGTGGGGTTATTGAATGGAAAGTAAACTAATAGTTTTATTTTGATTTAGTGAATTATAACTTGTAATAAAATATTAACCTTTAAATTAAAGATGCAGTATGAATACACATGAAAATCGAGCCTTGTTCAGCAAAGCTGTCCTAAAGGCAACAATCTGCCTTTTCCTTGCAGCAGGTGCCAGTGTAAGCCAGGCATTTGCATTCTCGGAAGTGACAGAGACTATGAGGACGGAAATTGTACAGCAAACAGGTACTATAACTGGTAAAATTATAGATTCCAATGGTGAAGCTATTATTGGTGCCAGTGTAGTGGTGAAGGGTACGTCCAACGGTACAATAACAGATATTGATGGAAATTTTACATTAACTGTTCCTGTAAAGTCAATCTTGACTGTTTCTTATGTGGGATATGAGACCGTGTATGTTCCGGTAGATGGAAAAAAAACATTCAGTATAACTTTAAAGGAAGATACTGAGATGCTTGATGAGGTAGTGGTTGTGGGATATGGTACCCAGAAAAAGGCTACTCTGACAGGATCTATATCTCAAGTGGGCGGAGATGAAATTAAAAAACTTGCTGCTGCCAATCTAACGAATACACTTGCAGGTAAAACAGCCGGTGTTATTGCTAATACACGTTCTGGTGAACCTGGCGAAGATAATGCTGATATCCTGATTCGTGGTAAGGGAACCTTGGGAAGTACTGCTCCGCTAATTGTAGTAGATGGTATTGCCGACCGTTCATTCAGTCGTTTGAATCCCGAAGATATTGAATCCATCTCCGTATTAAAGGATGCTTCTGCTGCTATTTATGGTGCACGTGCTGCTAATGGTGTTATCTTGGTTACCACCAAACGTGGTGCTGAAGGGAAAGTGAAGGTTAATTATAGTGGTAATGTATCATTCTCTCAACCGACACGCATCCCTGAAATGTTAAATTCTTATCAGTATGCTACTTATGTCAATGAGTTCGATGCAGCACAAGGTAATACACCTACTTATTCGGAAACAGCTATGGCTAAAATCTTGGACGGAAGCGATCCTATCAGCTTTCCTGATACGGATTGGTGGGACTCTGTAACGAAGAATTGGGCTACTAATACCCAACATAGCCTTTCGGTAAGCGGTGGAAATGATAAACTCTCATTCTATTCTTCGGCACAGTATGCCTATCAAGATGCTATTTATAAGAATACTCCACAGAATTATAATCAATATCAGTTCACTACTAATATTGATGCGAAGATTAATAAATCCATTAAATTCAGTATGGATATTCTGGGGCGCCAGGAAGTACGTAATCGTGGTATTTACTCTACGGAAGATTTATTCGGATACTTCCTTACTACCAATCCGATGTCGGCGCCTTACTATCCGAACGGATTGTTGAGAATTGGATATGACGGTATCACTAACAATGCGCTTTTGATGGTATCTGATACTCCGGGAACCAATAAGACTAATTATCATACCTTGAATCTGAAACCTAAGGTTCGCATTGATCTGGATGCACTTACTCCCGGATTGTATGCTGAAGGTTACGCAGCATTGGATTATTCATTCAATGACGGTAAGAGTATAAATACGCCTTATGATATTTATTCTTATAGTTCTGCTACTGATGAATACACTAACCATAAAGATGCGACGGGTGCTATCAGTGTAAATTCATGGTCAAATAAGAGCAATACTATTACATTGAATGCCCGTATAGGATATACACGTACTTTTAATGAAGCCCATCGTATCGATGCTTTTGCTTCTTACGAACAGAGTAAATATAATTATAGCTCTTTAAGTGGCTACCGTACTAATTATCTGTCTTCTGCATTACCAGACTTAGACTTTGGTAGTAAAGTGGATGCTGATAAGGACAATGGTGGAAATTCTACAGAAACAGCACGACAGAACTGGTTCGGACGTATCAATTATGGTTATAAGGATAAATATCTGGCAGAATTCACTATCCGTTATGATGGTTCCATGAACTTTGCCCAAGGTCATCGTTGGGGTGTTTTTCCTTCTGTATCGGCTGCATGGGTCATTTCTCAGGAAGACTTCTTTGAACCTTTGCTGAATGTTGTCAATTTCTTCAAGATTAAAGGATCATGGGGTATGATGGGTAATGATAATATTACCGCTTATCAATATTTATCGATGTATTCTTTTAATAGTAGTGCATCGTATGCGTTCGGTACGGACCCAAGTTATGTGCAAGGTGTTTATGAAACACGTACTGCCAATCCGTTAGTAACCTGGGAAAAGGCTAAGACATGGAATGTAGGTTTCTCAGCACAATTTTTGAGCGGAAAGTTGGGCTTGGATTTTGACTACTTCCAATCACGTCGTAATGATATTCTAATTACTCGTAATGCTTCTGTTCCTACTTATTCAGGATTGTCTTTGCCGGCGGAGAATCTGGGTAAAGTTAAGAATCATGGTTTTGAGGTAGTTGCTACTTATCGTGATAAGGCAGGTGATTTTGAATGGGGAGCAACAGGTAATCTTACTTATGCCAATAATGAAGTGGTTTATATGGACGAAGCTACAAAGACTCCCGAATGGCAGCGTGCAACGGGACATCCCATTGATGGTATCACAGTATATAAGGCTATAGGTATTTATCAGACACAAGAAGAAATCGATGCTACTCCGCATCTTCCGGGTACTAAACCGGGTGACTTGATTTATCAGGATACAAATGGTGATAAAAGCATTACATGGGATGATGCAATCAGAATAGATAAATCGACCACTCCGAAATGGATATTCGGTTTGACATTGAATGGTGCATGGAAGGGAATCGACCTGAATGTATTTTTCCAAGGACAGGCTGATGCAGAACAGTTGGTTATGCCAGCTATGAATATGCCTACTGATTTTTATGAAGGTCGTTGGATAGAAACCAATACTGCCGAAGAGAATGCGAGTGCTAAGTGGCCCCGTGCTTTTATGAAAGCAGCTGCCGTAGATAATCGTAATTCCCTTTCATCAACTTGGTGGCTTCGTAATGCTTCATTTGTCCGTTTGAAATCAGTGGAATTGGGATATACTTTCCCGAATCTTATGGTAAAGAAATTGGGTCTTGAGAAGTTACGTATCTATGCTAATGGAAATAATCTTTTCACGATTGACAGTATGGGCATCTTCGACCCTGAAATGACAGCTGGTATCAAGGGCTATCCTATCCAACGCACCTTGACTTTTGGAGTAAACGTTACATTCTAATTATTAACCTTTAATGAGAAACAATATGAAAAGAAATATATTAAAAGGAGCTTTTTGGGTTCTGCTGAGCATTAGCACGGTATCTTGCTCAGACTTCTTGGATATCAATCCGCACGATTCTATAAGTGATGCGGCTGTATGGGAAAATATGGATTTGGCAGAAGCATTCCTTAATAATTGCTATACTTATGTGGAAGGAGAAAATGAAAACGGTGTGCCTTTCTGTAGTTATACGGATGAATTGTTTCATCGTACCGGCTATGCAACGGAAGTTTATACATTAGGAAATGTTTCTTGCGATAATTACAATGTCGGTTTTTCGGAAGCCAGAGGTAATACATGGAACTTTTATTATAGTGGTATTAAAAAGGTGAATCAGTTGCTTGAGAATATAGATAAGGTACCTGCTGTTTCCGATAGTGAAGAGACCCGAAAAGCAGAAATTATCGGGCAGGCTTATTTTCTACGTGCTTTTTTCTATCATCAGCTTTACTCACTTTACGGGCGCATTCCTTTGGTAGACCATACGTTTGATATTGATTCCGATTGGGTGGAGACACGTGCTGATATGGATGATGTAGCAGATTTTATCGTAAAAGATTGTGAGAGTGCAATTGAAAAGTTACCTTTAAAATATGAAAGTAGTGATGATTTTGGACGCGCTACCCGGGGAGCTGCTATGGCAGTGAAAGCTCGTACTTTGCTCTATAAGGCAAGTCCTTTGTTTGGAGAACCTTCTACGGAGAAATGGCAAGAGGCTGCTAAGGCAAGCAAGGATATTATTGATTTAGGAGTATACAGTTTACCTACTGTCAGCAGTAGTGAAGAATATGCAGCTCTGTTTTACAATACGCAGAATCCCGAAATAATTTTCGAGAAACTGTATAACAATAAAGGTACTTATGGAAGTGCTCTACACTATTTGTTCCAGTCTCCTAATGGCCCTTACAATGGCTATAATGGTTGGGGAGTATGGTTGCCTACTTATGATATTGTAAATGCTTTCCAGAATGAAGATGGTAGCAAATATACGGTGAAGGGCTTAGCTTCTTATAATATTTCATTACCTAGCGTTGATCCGGAAACAAATCAGATTATTTATAAAGATGCAACTATTGAGGCTACTGAGATCAAACCTTGGGAAGGTCGTGAAATGCGCTTTTATGCTAATATTTTATATGATGGAGCCATGTGGGGGTATGGAGATGATAACCATGCTATAGCTATTTACGAACCAGGGGAAGAAGGGGTGCTTCCTGGAGAACAGTCACCCAGCTATACGGATGGAGAATATTGGAATGCAACTCAGACTGGTTATTATATGCGCAAATTCCTGGATCCAACTTATGACCAGTATAGTGAGACCATTATGGATACAACACCGTGGATATTCTTTCGTTTGGCAGAATTCTATTTGAACTATGCGGAATGCCAGATTGAACTTGGTAATAAGGATGAGGCTCTGAAGTATATTAACTATATTAGGAACCGTGCTCTGTTGCCTGATGCTCTCGGAACAGATATTCGCGCTGAATATGAATATGAACGTATGATTGAGCTGATGTTTGAGGGACAGCGTTTCTTTGATCTTCGCCGTTGGAAGAAAATGGAAACAATTTATTCTCAGGAGAACTGGCCTACTGGTTTAAAAATTTATAAACTGAAAGATGGTACATTGCTTTATCAGCATAATGAGAATCCTTTGCAACAACGTAAATTTGTTTCTCCACAAATGTACTGGATGCCTGTTCCTCGTTATGAATTAAATAAATGTCCTAATCTGGATGGAAAACCTTATGAAAATTAATAGAGAGCATTATTAATACTATAAAGGGTGAGTAACTGGAAACGATGTATCAAAGTTTTTAGTTACCACCCTTTACTTAATTAAAGACTGTATGAATAAATATATTTTTCTTCTATCTACCTTCTTATTGGTTAGCTGTTGTTCTGAAGTTCAGAGTGCCACTGAAGTTCCAATGCCTTCCGGTAAAGAAATTTATATCCCTAAAGATTTGCGGGGTATGGATCTTCAAAATCCTGATAGTAAATGGAGTTATCACCGCATGGCATATACTGATAATTTCGTCATCTTCTGGGAAAAAGGTTTTGGAAATGATCTGTCTAATCCTCCTCAATTGGAAGGGCATGATATGAAAGTGGATTTGTCGAACTTAACGGAAAAATTGGAAAGTTTCTATCATTTCTTCCGAGATACCTTGAAGTTTTCCAAACCGGGTTCAAAGTGTGATAAGTATCGTATGATGGTCATGCTAAACTACTCTTTGGAAGGCACTGCCTATGGTGGTGATTATGATGGAGAAATCGGTGCATTATGGATTGCTCCCAATCGTGTGCAGGATAAGAAACTGAATTGCATTGCCCATGAATTGGGACATAGCTTTCAGGCTCAGATCAGTTGTGATGGAGAAGGAGAGGCTTGGGGAGGATGCGGTTTCTTTGAAATGACCTCGCAGTGGATGTTATGGCAAGTAAATCCCGAATGGATCACTGATGAAAAATATCATTGGGATGCTTTCATGAAGCTGACTCATAAAGCTTATCTCCATTTGGAAAATATCTATCACTCTCCCTATGTACTGGAATATTGGGGTATGAAACGAGGATTGCCTTTTATTGCCGAACTCTATCGTCAAGGTAAGCAGGGAGAAGATCCGGTGATAACTTACAAGCGGATGGCCGGATTAGATCAGAAGCAGTTCTGTGATGAAATGTTTGATGCTTATCGGCATTTTATCAATTGGGATTTTCCTCGTGTATGGAAAGAAACTCGACCGTATGCCAATAAATATACTACCAGCTTAACCACTCTATCGGACGGATGGTATGGAATCGCACCGGCCAACTGTCCCGAGAATTATGGATTCAATGCTATTCCGTTAGCTTTACCTGAACAGGGAAAGAAAGTGAAAGTAGAGTTCTGTGGAGAAGCAGGAAAGGAAGGATATAATGCAATTCATACGGATAAAGCCGATTGGCGTTATGGTTTTGTAGCTATAACGGAGGATGGCAAATCTATTTATGGGGATGTGAGTGATAATAGCGGAAAAAGTATTATTTTTACAGCTCCAAAAGTAAATAATTTGACTCATTTATGGCTGGTTGTGATGGGTGCCCCTACTGAACATTGGATGAATCCCAATCCGGAGGAAAAAGATGCCCAATGGCCATATCGCATCAAAGTTACAGGAAGTAAACCTTTATAAACAAAATGCTATGCTTGCAAGGGCAACTTATGTAAATAGTCGTAACAATACGAGGGCCATCATTTATGCCTGTATTGCGGTGCTTAGTTGGTCTACTGTTGCCACCGCTTTTAAAATTGCTTTGACGCATCTTACTCATTTTGAGATGTTGTTGATAGCCAGTTGTACTTCATTACTTATATTTGCCCTTTTGCTGACCTTCCAGAAGAAGTGGAAACTACTGTCTGCATTGCCTGCCCGGCAATGGGGATATTTTGCATTATTAGGCTTACTGAATCCAGTGGCTTATTATCTGGTGTTGTTTAAAGCTTATGATTTGCTGCCTGCACAAGTGGCTCAACCTATCAATTATGCATGGCCTATTGTGCTATTAATTTTGCTGGCCCTATTTGCCCGTCAGCCCATACCTCCGAAGAAATATATCGGTATGTTTATTTCTCTGGGTGGAGTAGTACTTATTTCTGTAGGAACCGGGCAGTCGGGTGGCATGGATATACCTGTTCATGGGTTGTTGTTGGCAGCATTGAGTGCCTTGTTGTGGGCTATGTACTGGATGATAAATAATAAATTTAAGGATCGGACAGATGGTAGCGTTGCACTGTTTATGAGCTTTTTGTTTGGTACGGCATATTTACTGGTTGGCGCAATGATAGTGGGTGTTCACTTGAATACTTTGCCCGGTATCTTGTCAGGAATGTATGTCGGCGGATTTGAGATGGGTATCCCTTTCATCTTTTTCAGTCTTGCCATGCGGAAAACTACGAATCCGGCACTGGTCAATCAGCTTTGCTACCTGTCTCCCTTCTTGTCTTTGTTCTTTATTGCAATCATATTGAGTGAACAAATTGTGTTTACAACGTATATCGGCCTCATATTGATTGTACTGGGAATTATGTTCAACCAATATCTGGTAAAGAAATGAAAAAGATTATCCTTGCGATGGTAGCTGTTATGGTTCCGCTGATGCTTTCTGCCGGTTCTACTGATTTTTGGTTTCGTCATTTTTCAGTAGAAGATGGATTATCCTCCAGCGCTGTACGTGCTATTATGCAGGATAAATATGGCTTTATGTGGTTAGGTACGGATGATGGTCTAAACCGTTATGACGGTACCACTATTAAAATATACAGATTGAATCCGGAAGGAGTTAATGATTATATTTCATTTTTATACGATACTACAGATAGGATTTGGATAGGAACAGGGGACGGAGTTTATATTTATGATTATGAAACAGAGAACTTCGAGCTGTTTAAACTTCTGACTGCCAAAGGAGATAGCATTAAAACCAATGTGAATCATATTGCTGAAGACAGGGATGGTAATTTGTGGTTTTCAACCGTAGGTCAGGGAATCTTCAAATATAATGTATCCAAACGTTATCTGGAGCGTTATGAGTTTAAAGATGCTGATGGATTGATGGCCAGCGTGTTGATTGATAGTGAAAATCAAATATGGGCTGTGACTAATTGGGGAAACCCGACTGTTTCTAAGTTGAATAAAGCGGAGAATAAATTTGAGCCTTTCCATATTACCTACGACACGGGTGGGTATGATTCCAACTCTTTGGTTATGCTGGAAGATTCTGAACATGCACTCTGGTTGGGAACCTGGGAGTGCGGTTTGCAAAAGATAGACCGGTATACCGGTAAGGCAACTACTTACTTGCATCCGTCGGATGGTAAAGGGGCAACGCATATTCACTCTTTGATGGAATATGCTCCCCATCAACTACTGATAGGTTCGGATGACGGGCTTTTACTGTTTAATACCCTTACATGCGAACACCAATTATTTACAGAAGATGAAACGAATCCTTATTCTTTGTCCAATCGTTTTGTTTATCCTATTGTAAAAGACCGTGAAGGTGGAATCTGGATAGGAACTTTCTATGGAGGTGTGAATTATCTGTCACCCAATACCGGGCAGTTTGAGTGCTTTGCTCATTCTCGTTTTTCCAATTCTGTCAATGGAACTGTTATCGGACGCTTTTGTGAAGACACTTACGGGCATATTTGGATTGCCTCTGATGATGGTGGTTTGAGTTGCTTTTCACCTAAAGATAAACACTTTACTCATTATCTGCCCGATGAGCACGGAAATAGTCTTTCTTATCATAACGTACATGCACTTTGTATGGATGGTGATGATTTATGGATTGGTACTTATACGGGGGGAGTTAATGTGTTGAATACAAAGACAGGGGTATTCAGGGTTTATACAACTAAAGCGGGAGATCCCACTACCCTTGATAGAAGCAGTTCTTATGCTATCTTTAAGGACCGTGAAGCACGTATTTGGGTAACTTCCATGTCGGGAGTAAACTTGTATAACAGGGAAGAGGATAACTTTACCCGAATAAGAGATCTTGGTTCCTGGATCATGGACATAGATCAGGATGCCGATGGAAATATCTGGTTCTCTTCTCAGGGAAACGGGCTGTTCAAGTATGATCCGGATAAGCAGGAATGGACGAATTATGTACATAGCAATGCTCCCGGTGCATTGATTAATGATCAGGTGAATTGTGTATTGATAGATGGTAATGGGGAAATGTGGATTGGAACGATGAACGGACTTTGCAAATACAATGCAAAGGAAGACCAATTTGAATTAATTCCATTGGATATTCCCAGCAGTAATATTTGTGCTATTATTGAAGATCAGCGTGTCTTATGGCTGACTACTACAAAAGGGCTGGTGCGATATGCTCCCGGAGAAAGTTGCCAGGTCTTTACACGAAGTGACGGATTGCAAAGCGAGCAGTTTCTGGTGAATGCTGCTTTGAAAGCTTCCGATGGGAAAATCTACATTGGTTCTGTAAATGGGTTTAATGCTTTCTATCCTTATCAGATTAAAACGAACAAGGTACTCCCTCCGGTAATTATTACGGGACTGGAAGTATTCAATAAAGAGATCCGGATAGGTGATAAGTTGTTGCCGAAGGCTCTGAACCATATGGAACAGTTGGAATTATCTTATAAAGATCATGTCTTCAGCTTGCTTTATGCTTCATTGAGCTATTGTACGCCCGAAAAGAATCAGTATGCCTATAAACTGGAGGGTTTTGATAAAGAATGGAATTATGTAGGTTCTCAAAATAAGGCTACTTATACCAATCTGCCTGCCGGAACCTATACTTTTAAGGTGAAAGCTACTAACAACGATGGTATCTGGAGCGAGCAGGAAGCAAGCCTGAAAATAGTTATTCATCCGCCTTTCTATTGGAGTCTACCGGCCAAATTGCTTTATTTCCTGTTGTTGTGTGTGGCATTGACTTTCTTCATCCGCTTTCTGCTGAAAAGGAGTGAAAAGAAACATACAGCAGAAATTAAGCAACTGAATGTGAATAAAGAAAAAGAGGTGCATGAGGCTAAGATTAAGTTTTTCACAATGATAGCTCATGAAATCCGTACTCCGGTTTCGCTTATCATTGGTCCGTTGGAAAAGATTATGAGATCATCCATACCTATGCCGGCGATGCTACGTGATGACCTTAATATTATAGACCGTAATAGTCAGAGATTATTGTTCCTGGTAAATCAGTTGTTGGACTTCCGCAAAGTGGAACAGGAGGGGATGACCATGAAATACACCTTACAGAATATTCGTCAATTGCTGGAGGCTGTTTGTGAACGGTTTAATCCTTTCATTACCCAACATGGTGCCCATCTTACGGTGGAGTATCCTGATGCGAATTTTACGGCTATGGTGGATAGCGAGGCAGTTACAAAGCTTATCAGTAATTTGCTGACGAATGCAAGTAAGTATACAAAAGATGAAGTTATCCTTTCGTGTGTGGTGCAACCGGAACAGCATACATTTGTAATCAGGGTAACGGATAATGGAATCGGTATAAGTAAGGAGGATCAGAAGAAGATTTTCAAACCTTTCTATCAGGCCATGGACAATAAACCCGGTACAGGTATTGGACTGAGTATTGTGAAAAGCATTGTGGAGTCTCATAATGGCTGCATAGAAGTGGAGTCTGAAGTCAATAAAGGATCGTCCTTTATAGTAACATTGCCCATCGAACAAAGTCAGGAAGCAATTCAGGAAGGGGAAACGAATGGATTGAATCCGGCAATTCCCGAGGATATTTTGTCGGAAAGCTTATCGGCGGCGGTCTCTAAGGATAAACCGGTCATGCTGATTGTGGATGATAACGAAGAAATGCTGAACTTCCTTTCCGGCAATTTCTCTAATCAATACTCTATTCTTACGGCTGAAGATGGGATAGAGGCTTTAGAAAAGTTGAAAGAGAATGATGTGACCCTGATTGTGAGCGATTGGATGATGCCGCGCATGGATGGAGTGGAACTTTGCAAGGCTTTGCGTGCCGATCAGGCCATCAGTCATATACCGTTTATTTTGCTGACAGCTAAAACGGATACGAATTCAAAGATAGAAGGTATGGACTGCGGGGCGGATGCTTATATTGAAAAGCCTTTCTCGGTGCAGTATCTGGAAGCATGTATTAAGAATCTGCTTGATCTGCGTAATTTGTTGCGTCAGAAATTCTCTAAAATGCCATTGGTACCGTTGAACAGTATTGCCAATAACTCTATGGATAATAAATTCCTTACCCGTATCAATGAGATTATAGAGCAAAACTTCTCAAATTCGGAACTGTCTGTTGATTTTCTGGCAGAAGAACTTTGCATCAGTCGTTCCGGATTATTTGCCAAAATAAAAACGCTGGCTAATGTTACTCCGAATGAACTGATTCAGATTGTAAGGTTAAAGAAAGCTGCTGCCTTGCTTTCAGAGAATAAATACCGGATCAATGAGATTTGCTATATGGTAGGTTTTAATAATCCATCTTATTTTGCCAAATGTTTCCAAAAGCAATTCGGTATCAAACCCGGAGAATTTGTTAATGGAAAAGAATAATTCTGTCAACAAATTCGTTCTATAAATTTGTACTATCTTTTTCTTTTCATACTTTTGTAAGTCAATTAATTTTTAAGAGTATGAATAAGAAATTACTTTTATCCTTATTTGCCCTTGTAGGTGTATCTGTCTGTCTTTCGGCAGCAGATGAAGCGCGTTTATTGCGTTTTCCGGCAACGAACGGGAACGAGATTGTTTTCTCGTATGCAGGCGATTTGTATAGAGTGCCTGTCACTGGAGGAGAAGCGCAGCGCCTGACTTCGCATGTGGGTTACGAAATGTTCCCTCGTTTTTCACCCGATGGCAAAACGATTGCTTTTACCGGTCAGTATGATGGAAATACGGAAGTATATACCATCCCGGCAGCTGGTGGAGAACCGCAACGCCTGACGTATACTGCAACGAATTCCCGTGATGACCTGGGCGATCGTATGGGACCTAACAATATTGTGATGACCTGGACACCGGATGGTAAACAGATCATTTATCGTAACCGTATCAGTGACGGTTTTGCCGGTAAGCTTTATTCTGTCAATCAAGAGGGTGGTATGCCCGAAATTATCCCTTTGCCCGAGGGTGGATTCTGTAGTTATTCTCCCGACGGCAAGCGACTGGCTTACAACCGTACCATGCGTGAATTCCGTACTTGGAAGTATTATAAAGGCGGTATGGCGGATGATGTCTGGATATACGATCCGGCAAAGAAATCAGTGGAAAATATAACGAATAATGTTGCTCAGGATATCTTCCCCATGTGGATCGGCGATGATATATTTTTCCTTTCCGACCGTGACCGTACCATGAATATCTTTGTTTATAATACGAAGACCAAACAGACGTCGAAGGTTACTAACTTTACCGAATATGATGTAAAGTTCCCGAGTGCTTCCGGCAATACCATTGTGTTTGAGAATGGCGGATATATCTATAAGATGGATGCTGCCACCCGTCAGCCCGAGAAAGTCAATATCAGTCTTGCTTCGGATAATATCTATGCACGCAGCGCCATAAAGAATGGAGCTAAATATCTGACAGCCGTCAGTGCATCTCCCAACGGAGAACGGGTGGTGGTGACTGCTCGCGGAGAGGTCTTTAATCTGCCCTCGACCAAGGGTGTGACGAAAAATATAACCCGCACTCCGGGTGCCCACGAACGTGATGCCCAATGGTCTCCTGATGGAAAATGCATTGCTTATATCTCGGATGCTACCGGAGAGACAGAACTTTATCTTCAGGATGCAGTAGAAGGTAATCCGGTGCAGCTGACCAAGAATAATGATACGTATATCCGCTCTTTCGAATGGAGTCCGGACAGTAAGAAGATTGTTTATACCGACCGTCAAAATCGTATCAATCTGCTGGATGTAGCTTCACGACAGGTGACTATGTTATTACAAGACCCGATGGGGGAACCGCAGGATGTGACTTTTTCACCGGATAGCAAATGGCTTACCTATACCCGTGATGCAGATAATGAAATAACTGTTGTATATGTCTATGATATTGCCGGAAAGAAGGAATATCCGGTGACGGACAAGTGGTATAATTCTTCTTCACCGGTATTCAGTACGGATGGTAAGTATCTGATTTTCTCATCTGCCCGCGATTTCAACCCTACATACGGCTGGTTGGAATGGAACCATGTCTATAATAATATGTATGGAGTTTATCTTGCTTTGCTCTCGAAAGATACCCCGTCACCTTTTATACAGAAAGATGCCGGAATGAAGAACGACAGTGAGAGTGAGGCCCCGAAGGCTACTGAAAAGACTGCCGGAAAGAAAGACGCGAAACAGGAAACTGCTTCTGCGTCACTCGTCAAGTTTGATCCGGAAGGTATCACTGACCGTATCATCAAGCTTCCATTGTCGGCTTCTTATTATACTAATTTCTATTCAAACGGAAAGAAAGTATATTACTGGGGCAATGGCGGAACGAAGTTCTTCGATCTTGAAGGTCAGAAAGAAGAAACGGTTGCCGATGGTGCTATGATGACGGTTACTCCGGGTAGTCAAAAGGCTTTGTTCTACAAGGACAACAAGCTTTATGTAACCGCTATACCGGAAGGAGCGGCTAATCTGAGTACACCTGTCAATATGGATAATATGTCCATTACGATAGATTATCCCAAGGAGTGGGCGCAAATCTTTGATGAGGCCTGGCGTGCTTATCGTGATGGTTTTTATCTGGAGAATATGCATGGTGTGGATTGGAAAGCAATCAAACAGAAATATTCTGTTCTGCTGCCTTATGCAAAGACGCGTCTCGACCTGAACTATATCATTGGAGAGATGATTGGTGAGCTTAACTGCGGGCACGCATACGTCAATCCGGGTGAAACGGATAAACCGGCACGTATCAAGACTGGTTTGCTGGGTGCTGAGGTATCGGCAGATAAGAGTGGTTTCTTCCGTTTGGATAAGATACTTCCCGGTGCTTCCTGGAGTAAGGAACTGCGCTCTCCGCTTACTGAACCGGGTATTGAGGCTAAGGCCGGGGAATACATTGTTGCCATTGACGGTATACCGACGAATACGGTGAAGAATATCTATGCTTTACTGGTAGGAAAGGCTGATGTACCGACAGAAATCTCGCTGAACAGCAAACCGCAATTGGCAGGTGCAAGAAAGATTGTCATCAGTCCGCTGGAAAATGAGTATCCTCTTTATCAGTATAATTGGGTACAGGATAACCTGAAGAAGGTGGAAAAGGCATCCAATGGACGTATTGGTTATATCTATATTCCTGATATGGGTCCGGAGGGTCTGAACGAGTTCTCCCGTTATTTCTATCCGCAGCTCGACAAGGAAGGTCTGATTATAGACGACCGTGCTAATGGTGGCGGTAATGTATCTCCTATGATTCTGGAACGCTTGTCTCGCGAACCTTACCGCTTGACGATGGGACGTGGTACGAAGCGTGTCGGCACTATACCCGATGCTGTGCAAGTGGGGCCGAAGGTTTGTTTGATTAATAAATATTCTGCTTCTGATGGTGATCTCTTCCCGTGGGGCTTCCGTGCACTGGGACTTGGTAAACTAATCGGTACCCGCACCTGGGGTGGTATTGTAGGTATCAGCGGACCGTTGCCTTATATGGACGGTACGGATATCCGTGTTCCTTTCTTCACCAGTTATGATGCGAAAACAGGCCAGTGGATTATTGAAAACCATGGTGTCGATCCGGATATCTTGATTGATAACGATCCGGTGAAGGAATGGAACGGTGAAGACGAACAGCTCAATAAGGCTATTGAAGAAGTAATGAAGGAGTTGCAGAACCGTAAACCGTTGCCGCCTGTTCCGGCTCCAAGAGATTTCAGTAAGTAATTATATACTTTACTATACTGTTATAAATATGCCATTCTATAAGGAGAGTTTTGATCTTTCCTTATAGAATGGCATATTCTGTTTATCTTTGTGGCTCAGATTTCGTAATTATAGAATTAAGAGGATGAAGGATACTCAGATTATTATGTTAGGTACAGGTAATGCAGGCGTTACCAGATGCTATAATACTTGTTTCGCAATCCGGACAGCTGAAAATGTGCTGCTTGTGGATGCCGGTGGAGGAAATGGAATATTGGTTCAGTTGGAGAAAGCCAGTATCGCCATTGAACGTATTCATGATATGTTTGTGACACATGCTCATACGGATCATATATTGGGTGCGGTATGGGTAATCCGGATGGTAGCACAGCAGATGCAAAGTGGGAAATATGCAGGAGTCTTCCGGCTGTATGGGCATGATAAAGTATTACAAGTTCTGGATTGGATCTGCCGGATGACGTTACCTAAGAAAATTGTACAGTATTTGGGAAATGGTATTGAACTTTGTGAGGTTAAGGACGGAGAGACATTTAAAGCAGGGGAGTTAAAACTACAATCTTTTGATATAGGATCGACCAAAGAGAAACAATATGGTTTTCGTACCACATTGCCGAATGGCCAATCGCTGGTTTGTCTTGGAGATGAACCTTATAATGAGAAGAATCGTCCCTATGTGGAAGGGGCTGACTGGTTGTTGTGCGAGGCTTTCTGTCTGTATAAAGACCGTGATATATTCAAACCTTATGAGAAACACCATAGTACGGCACTGGATGCCGGGAAGCTGGCGGAAGAACTGAAAGTGAAGAATCTGTTGTTATATCATACGGAAGATAAGACGCTGAATACGCGTAAAGCGTGTTATACGGAAGAAGCTGCTCAGGGATTTTCCGGTGTGGTACACGTGCCGGATGATTTGGAAATAATAGACATTATTGTTAATTAACAATATGCTATGCAGTCTTTTTTCTAATTTGTTATTTCTCTAATACAAAGAAGTTATTTTGAATATTTAATTAGAGGAAGTACATTATGAAAATTAATTCAGTATTTAGTAAAGCACTTGCCGTGGCAACAGTAGTAGCCACTTCTATAGGTTTTCAGTCCTGCCTGGACGACGACGACAATAACGCTTATTACCTGAGGTATCCTAATGCCCTTGTGACAGTGAAGGAAGCTGCCGATGGAGCATTTTTCTTGCAGTTGGATGATAAGACGACCTTATTACCGACCAATGTGAAAACCTCTCCTTTTGGAGATAAAGAGGTCAGAGCATTGATGAATTACAGTGAAGTGGACGAAGCCAGTGGTGAATACACGAAAGCAGTGCACATCAACTGGATAGACAGTATCTTGACAAAGTCTATCGCTCCGGATCTGGGAGAAGAAAATGATAAAATATATGGTACAGATCCTGTGGAAATAGTAAATGACTGGGTGACTCTCGCAGAAGATGGCTATCTGACACTCCGTTTTAGAACTGTATGGGGAGGTTCGCAGAAACATTTTGTAAACTTATTGTTAGGACAAAATCCGGATAATCCTTATGAAGTGGAGTTCCGGCATAATGCGTATGGTGATACGTATGGAAATCCGGATGATGGCTTGGTTGCCTTTAAGTTGGATGAATTGCCTGATACGGAGGGTAAAACTGTTAAGTTGAAACTGAAATGGAAGTCATTCAGCGGTGATAAATCAGCCGAATTTGATTATTGCACCCGGAAATCCGTTGCACCGAGTGAGCCCGCTGCTGCGGCTGTAAGAAGTAATTTAAAGTTGAAATAGTTTTTGTATGACTATGATTGATTGATAGAAGGAAGGATACCATTAACTTTGGTGTCCTTCTTCCTTTTTTAAGATATACTATACAGTTTTCTCCAGGCTTCTCTTTAATATAATGGTTATCCATACGGAAATGACAAAAGGGGCAGTCAGGGTTGTAATTCCCCAATGCATACCCAGCCATTGTAATAAAATGGATATAAGGATGGAACATACACACCATGCTCCGGAACGTATTGTTTTATCACCCAAAGCAATGGCGCACAATACACCGTTATAACCGATCAATCCGGCATTTAGTATGGCATGATCCATACCGCTTAGCACAGCCACAACTATTGGAAGGATGGAACCTAAAGCAGTATAGAAAGCATTGATGCGGGAATTAACTGCAATGGCAATCAGAAAGAATAATCCTGATATACTATTCCCCTGAAACATTACTTGACCTATATTCAAACAGAAAGCGCGGAGGAAATCAGAGGATGGCTCTGCCCCAACAGGTGTGGTGGATAATAATAATGAAGGAAATATCCAGTGACATCCAACCAGTAATATCCATACAGATAAAATAAAGGGAGCCGTATATCCGGATAAACGATGCTGAAGGCTGAAGAGATAAGTGATCCAGGTGGATAGGGCGGAAGTTATTAGCAGAAGCAACATTGATAGCCATGTTATCTCTATAAATACTCCGATGGCGATACCTACTAAAGTACCATTGAATCCGTATAGTCCATTTTTTATATCCTCACGGCTGTAGCTGCAAATCCAGGCAGTTGCAGTACTTATTATATTGCCAATAATAGCTAATAAAGCCAATTGCCAGGAACTGTACAGAATTCCTGATAGCATTAATATACCTGAAAATGCATTGTTTTGGAACATCACTTGGCCGATGCCACGGCTGATAACAAATAATCCCTCGCGCATAACTCTATTGCATATAGAAAAAAGTTTGTATTCTTGTCTTGCCTTTAAAGGCTTTATATATGACGTGTTGAACGAGTTTGGTTTCTTTTTCGATCATTGCAAAGATAGGTAAAAAGCTTTATGGCATCAAAAATGGAGGTGCTTTTTCAGTATGTAACCTTTAATTTTCCAGCAATAGCTATGAACTTTTCGAATGAATGGCTGTCCTGCATCCCTCTATTCATCGGCCTTAACGGATGGAAGGGGTAAAAACGGGTGCGGTGAAGGCAATATGTGGATATAGTATTCATTCGTTTTGCTATAGGAATTATTTGATGTTGACTACCTTCAGTAAGTCTGCTGACTATAGTCAGTAAGCTTGCGGATTATAATCAAACAACTTACTGACTATAGTCAAACGATTGACATGCTTCATGTAAAGCAATGTCAAGCCTTATGCAAAACAATATAATGTATTCTATAATTGGCATAGTATATGATGTATTGTAATAGGAAAATGCTTATCTGTTATGTTGTGGAAAATACGTAGATTATACCTTTCCACCCGATAAGGCCGATGAATAGAGGGATGCAGAGGTGTGGAAGGGTAATCTGTTGAACCTTGTAAACCATAGCGCAAACCGAGGGTAAAAAACAAAAAAGACCGCCAAGAGTGGAAGCCTCCTAACAGTCTAAATCTTAATCTTGTAGCGGGACCCGGGATTGAACCGGGGACCTCATGATTATGAAACGCTGCTAAAGCATTAACTCCCAGCTTCTTATATCTTCCTCTTGTTGCTTAAATACTTCTTTTACAAGGGCAAAGATAATATTTCTTTTTCATCCGTAATCATGCCTTTTCTTCTTTTTTCGGGATGTGTGTGCAATTTGTGTGCAAACATGATAAATAAAAATGGATTTCATATGAATATTTGAAATTAAAAGATGGGATATAACTCGTAATAAAAGTGTATATTTGCTTAAATCTTAGCAATCAAGTTTATGGAATTTAACATTTGGCAAATAGAAGTAGAGGTAAAGAAAGATATAATAGACATTTATCCTTCTAATAGTAATCTTGAAAATGTAATAAAGATTTTTTTAAATCTTATTTTGGAAGGACAATTTACGGAATTGCAAGATGCTTTGCAAATGAGATATGTTGACCAAGATTTTAGAAAGTTTGATACTGTTCGAACCTTATTGCTTGGACAATTTGAACTTTATGTAAAATATATACATAAGTCAATTGGACGGGAGCCTCAAAAAACATTAAAGCCTTGTTTGACAGAAGTTTTTAATGAGTTTTCGTATTTACAAGAGGGTAGTGATAAATATAATGAGTTTTGGGCTAAAAATGCAATAGATAAAACCCCTACATATTCTCCAGAGTATTTTCAGCATATATTTCCATTAGGGAAAGAGTTCAAGTTGACATATGATTTGCGTAACTCAATAATTCATAATAGTAGACTTTATGGTGGACAAACGCCTTCTGTAAAGAATTTGCCTTCTGATATAGGAGCTATTATAGCTGTTATGATACATGTAACTGAATTATATAGTTCTTTGTTGGAAAAGAATCAATTACAACAAACAAAGAATTCTTTTAAGCCATATTTAGAGTCAATTAAAAAGGAATTTCAGAAATGGAAGAATCGATTTATTTCGATAGAAGGTAAAGAGGATTTTACAATAATGGAAGGATATGCAGTTGAAGAATTAAAAGAGAATAAGGAAGAATGTGAGGTTGAACGGAAAGGTTCAATTGATAATTTAAGAAAAAATGAAATACCAGAAAAAAGAATGATGATATGGGCAGAAGCTGGTATGGGTAAGAGTACAACATTGCAGTATTTGACTTTTAAAGATGCATGCGCAATATTAGAAAATGAAGCAGATATACCTATTCCAGTGTATCTCCCATTAAAATTAGAAACGGAAACAAATTTAACTATTGAGGATTCTATTTCGGCTAAGATTGGTATTTCGAAAAAAGAGTGCCTTGATTTATTGCATAGGGGGGAGGTTTCTCTATTTATTGATGGATTTAATGAAATATTGAAAGACCTAAAAGAGCAGAAACGAAGAGAAATAGAGAATCTGATACATGATTATCCCGATACTTTTATTATTATCTCAAATCGTCCACAAACTTATATTGATTTTCCCCGAATACCCATATTTAGGTTGCAGAAGATGAGCAAGGAACAGATTATTCTTTTTATTGAAAAGAATTCACATTTAAGCTTTGTCAAGGAAAAAATTATTAGAGAAATGAATTCAAAACCTTCATTTTTCAATATAATTAGTACTCCACTAATCCTGTGGATGTTAATAAATATAATTGTTGAACATAACGATATACCTACTCGACGAACTGTTATTTTTGAGGAATTTATGCGTCGTTTATACAATAGAGAAGTTCAAAAAGATATAAATTTTGACATAGAAGAATTTGATTCATGCCTAAAATTTTTAGCATTAGAAAGTTATAGCTTAAATTATTCGAATTCTGCGTTATATAGAACCCAGATAGAAAATCTTTTGATAAAGAGAAAAATAGAATATGGTTTGTCGATAAGTATTCCCTATTTTATTGACAAGGTGATTAAATTAAATATTCTTGCTTGTGATGGAAATCTTATAAGTTTTGCCCATCAGGAATATCAGACTTATTTTGCAGGAGAAGAATTGGAAATTAATAATTTTATGTGGGATTAGTATATGGAATTAACATCAGAAATGCTATTAGATAATAGATGGTATGAAATAATAATATCAAAATCAGGTTCTTCCCAATTATTAGATGAAGATAGAATCCTGTTTATAAAAAAAATATGTAACAATAATGTCTATTTAGCTGCCTTGTGTAAAGCTAATTCCTTTGGACATAATTATATGTGTCTTGATGAAATAATAACTGATAAAGCTGTAGATATTATTGGCCACTCAACAAATGCAACTTTGAGTGCTGAAGCATTTCATGCTTTAGCTGTTATAAATCAATATGATATTATTTATAAACTGTTTAACACCAATGGGCTAAACCGGAACTTTTACAAAAGTATCATAAAGATAATAATTAGAAATGCCGCTGAGAATCAGATTGTTGAATTATTGAATGTATTGCTTAAATATGATGAGGGGCTATTTATTACTGCGTTGGAACAGTTGAATAGTCTAAATTATGTGTTTTCTCAGGATGCACATAATAGACTTTTAGAAATTACTCAGCCAATCTTTGCATCCTCTTTGGATATATTGAAGATAAAAATAGTTGCATCATTAAAACTGAAAAAAGATGATATAGATGCATTGAATTTGATAGTAATAGCCATTAATCATAATCTGATTCGGCAGGCTATTGATATTGTGTATATTTATAATTGTCATCAAGATTTTTATCCACTGAACTATATAGATAAAGTTCTTGATAGTGAAAGATATCAAGATATATCATATTTTTTTGATTATTTGACTTTTAGAAATATAAAATTAGATGCAAATTGGTTGTATAGATTAATGTCCTGTTTAAATTTTCAATTAAAAGATTTTGCAATATATTTGATGGGTAAAAATGTATCTCATGAAGAACAATATTTATATATTAATAAGTTTATAAACATAAATATCGGGCTAAATGTATATTCCTCTCTGAATTATGCTTCAATTTTGATGAAACGATATTCTGTTAGTAATAGGGAGCGTCTGGTGGCAATTATAGATAGTTTGATTTCACTCTCTTCTAATTCTTCATTAATTCTAGCACATAAATTAATGGAAGAATATGAAATATTTGATGTTGGTAAATTGTTAAAGATAGGTAACTTACTATTTCAAAAAGATGATAATTCTGCAATAAAAGAAGCCTTCTATATTTATCATAAATTGTATAACTCGTTTGATGATAAAATATTAGAAGCTGCTGTTGCTCTAAAAAAACGGAATCCGAAATATTTTAAATTAGCGTATGATTTAGTAATAATGTATTTAGAACCAGTATATAAAACAGAAGATGTTGTTATTGGAAAAACTTATTATGCACTTAATTTATTTTATAAAAAGACAGAGACTGGCAAAAAGATTGCGATAAAACTTGCTGGAATACCTAATCCAATTTTTGTGCCAATTAAAAATGGTCAAGTTCCTGCTAGGAACTCTATTATTATAGTTAGTGTTATTGATGTCGTTGATGGGAAAATAAAGGTCAAAATAGTGGACCGTTGTATTGAAAATAAAATTCTAATGAATAAGATTGAGAATAAACCTATATCTAGATTTGGTGAACAGTTATTTCAAGCTTTAGTAAAGAATGATAAGTTATAACTGGTTATTAGAAATTTTATCTTGTAGTTCTGTAAGACGTACTATTACATGAATAATTTGTATTTATGATTACGATATCTTTGTTGCTTTTATTGTATGGTATAGTGCAAACGTTGTCTGAAAAAGCCTGTAAATGCCTTTTGAAAGTCCCGTTTAACTTATAATCCCGTTGAAAAATGGATATATTACCGGTAAACAATTCCGTTTACAAGTAATTTAAATATCCATGATTAAAATCATTAAAAACGGTGTTGTCGTATCTGTTTTACTTGACACTCGCACCATTAATAAGGAAGGTACTTATCCGGTAAAAATCAAAGTGTATTATCAAGGCAAGCCAAAGTATTATTCTGTCGGTCTCTGTCTGACTTCAAAAGAGGAACTCGAGGAAGCGCTTGAAGGTAAATCCAAAGAATGCCGGGAAATTCAGGAAGAAATTGGAAAAGAACTCAGCCGTATTCTAAAGAATGTAGAATATCTGGCAGAACGTGGAACATTTTCTTTTGACCGTCTTAATACGCGGCTTGGAAAAAATATCGGTGGGACTATTAATGAAATGCTTGAAGCTAAGATTAAGGAACTGGGTGAAAATAACAAATTTGGCTCCAAAACCTTTTATCAAAGTACACTCTCGCTGATTAAACGGTATAAAAAGAATGATGTGCCAATCCGTGATATTACAGCCGAGTGGTTGCGTGACTTTGAAAAATTCTGTTTGAAAACTGTGAATCAAACAACATTAGCTATCAATATGAGAAATATTCGTGCCATTATGAATATTGCCAAGTCTGCCGGGATGATTAGGGAGGCCGATTATCCTTTCGGAAGAGATAAATATCAAATTAAGGAAGGTTCAGGCAGAAAAAAAGCACTCAACAAAAAACAACTCAAAGCTATCGCCAATTATTCAGACGGTAACGAATTTACGGAGTTTTATCGTGACTTGTGGCTATTCATCTATTTCTGTAACGGTATCAATGTTGCCGATTTGATAAACCTTAAATTCTCCGATATTCAAAACGGGGAAATTTCATTTATCCGTCAAAAAACTAAAGACCGAACTCGTGACTCAAAACGGATTTATGCACCGATAACCCCGGAAATGCAATCCATTATCGATAAGTGGGGGAACAATCCAAGAAAGAGTACTTATATATTTCCCTTTATGAAAGCCGGCGATGATGCTTGGGAGCATGAGAAGAAAAAGAAAAACCTCACCAAGCATATAAATGACAGGATGAAAGTTATCGGTGAGAAGTTGAATATAGGCAAGATTACGACATACGTTGCCCGCCACACTTATGCGACCGTATTGCGAAACGAAGGTGTTCCAGTAGCTATTATATCTCCCATGCTGGGACATACGAGCATAACCACTACCGAGATATATCTTGCTGATTTGGAGTCTGAAAATAGAGCCCGAAATGCCCATTTGTTGAGCTTTTAATGTCCGTATTTCTCTTAATTGGGGTGAGCTGAGCATATAGCCCGATTCTCTTGTTTAGTGGGGAATCGGGCTTTCTTTATGCTAAATTACCGGTGCGAGGGCTTAAATCAGGTTAAGAATATAGTTAAAATTCCTTTTTCTTTTATATTCCGGCAAAAAAGTGGATATATGTATTAACCGAAAATTCAATGACTCGGAAAATTATTAATGTCAAAATAAATAAAGTTATGACACGTAAGAAAAGAACCAAAGAAGAACAATCTTTGACTACTGAGGTTGTAGGAGCTAAAAAGAAATCTCCAAAGAAAAAGAAAGCAGTAGAAGAAAAGCCTGTTGTTGTTCAAGAACAGGAAGCGAGCGTAAACGAGCCTACTACCCAAGAAGACGTTGCGGAGAATACTCCAGAAAAAAGAGAGTATACCATTGACGAGCTTATCGATATGTTAGGGCCGGATATTGAGTGCGAGGATGAAACAGAGGTTGAAGATACTTCTTCACCAGAGAAAGAAGATAACGGGGAAGATATATTTGCCACTTTGGATGATTGGACCGAAGATGACGATGAAGAAGAATTTTCAGATGAAATCATTGATATGTTTGATAAAACACTTGAAGAGAAAGGACTCGGTGACGCTTACTTTGAGCGGTTGGAAAGGAATATCAAAGAACATGAGGAAGCTCAAAGGGAACGCGAACTTTATATTGATGAAGTCAAGTGGATATTACTTATTATTACAACGATTGGATTGCTATTGGCAATATCATTAAGAATATGTTTGATGAGGAAGGTAGGGCTTTATTCCATAAGGTTAGTAGTTTTTATCCCAATTATGACTATGATGAAACTGATAGTGAATATTCCGCTATGATAGTGGGGCAGTATCGATATAACAGTGACCGCTTATTTGAAATAGCCGCAAAATACGGGCTCATTCCTCCTATCAAAAAGTGATTTTGAGAATAAAAGGGATAACTATCGGTGTGTAGCTTATCCCTTTTATTTGTATTATACTATCGGTGAAAAACCTCAACCGGTAAGGCAATAGTTATGAAAGAAAGAAACGAGATGAAATGCGATGTAATTTACCGGTGTGTTTCGTTTATCATTGATTATCAGTACTTCTCGGAAGCTGTGTGCAAATTGTGTGCAATGAACTTTTGTGTGCAAAGAAAAAATCCGCTACAAATCTCTTTGTAACGGCTTGATTTCCTTTGTTTTATGCTTTGTGGACCAGCCTGGGCTTGAACCAGGGACCTCCAGATTATGAGTCTGTTGCTCTAACCAACTGAGCTACAAGTCCGTGCTCACAATTTCTTGTTAGCAGTTGCAAAAGTAGTATATTCTCCTGAAACTTGCAAGATTTAGCGCCCAAATTTTGATAAAAAGATTTAATTCCCTAATTCGTAAGGATATAAATTGTATTTTTGTGCTCCATTAATTAATTCTGCAAAGCCATATGGCACAAAAAAAACAGGAAACAGCCCTAACAGGGCTTTCGGACAAAGAAGTCCTTATCAGTAGGGAGAAACATGGGACTAACCTCCTGACACCTCCCAAACGTCCCTCCATGTGGAAACTTTATCTGGAAAAGTTCCGCGACCCGGTTATACGTATTCTTTTAGTCGCAGCATTCTTTTCTTTAGTGATTTCCATTATTGAAAATGAGTATGCGGAAACAATCGGTATTTTCTTTGCTATCTTTCTGGCAACTGGTATCGGATTCTACTTTGAATACGACGCAAACAAGAAGTTCGACTTACTGAATGCTGTAGGTGAAGAAACACCAGTCACAGTTATCAGAAATGGGAAAGTACGGGAAATTCCTCGTAAAGAGATTGTAGTGGGTGATATTGTAGTGCTGAATACAGGTGAAGAGATCCCTGCCGACGGAATCTTGCTGGAAGCTATTTCCCTGCAAGTGAATGAATCCAATTTGACAGGAGAATTGATGGTCAACAAAACTATCAATGAAGAACTATTTGATGAAGAGGCCACTTACCCCAGCAATGAGGTGATGCGTGGCACCACAGTGGTTGACGGACATGGAATAATGAAGGTAGAACGTGTGGGAGATTCCACCGAAATAGGAAAAGTAGCACGTCAGGCTACCGAACAAAGTGAAGAAGAAACTCCATTGAATATCCAATTAACCAAATTGGCCGGTTTCATCGGAAAAATTGGTTTTACTATCGCCACGCTCACCTTTATTGTTTTTACAGCAAAAGATCTTTACTCCTACCTCAACGTAAATGAAATAACTGACTGGCATGGGTGGATGGCAATTGCCCGCATTGTACTGAAATACTTCATGATGGCTGTCACTTTAATTGTAGTAGCCGTTCCTGAAGGCTTACCGATGAGTGTCACTTTAAGTCTTGCACTGAATATGCGCCGTATGCTGAAAACCAATAACTTGGTACGTAAAATGCATGCTTGCGAAACAATGGGTGCCATTACTGTGATTTGTACCGACAAGACAGGTACATTGACACAAAACCTGATGCAGGTACATGAAGCGAAGCTTGATGCTACCAAAGCAGATTTAATAGCCGAAGGTATCAGTGCCAACTCTACAGCTTTCCTTGAAGAAACAGGAGAAAGCAAAAAACCATCCGGAGTGGGTAACCCTACTGAAATAGCCTTATTGCTTTGGCTGAATGAACAAGGCAAGAACTATTTGGAACTACGTGAAAATGCAAAAGTAATCAATCAACTTACTTTCTCTACAGAACGTAAGTACATGGCTACATTAGTAGATTCACCTATTCAACAGAAAAAGGTACTCTATATAAAAGGAGCTCCCGAAATTGTAATGGGAAAATGTAACCTCTCTCCTGAGGAACTGACTCATTACAATGCCGATTTGCTGGCCTACCAGAACAAGGCAATGCGTACCTTAGGGTTGGCTTACAAATTTATTCCTGAAAACTCCGGCAATGATTGTGCCGAGCTTGTCAATGAAGGAAATATGATTTTCCTAGGTATCGTAGCTATTAGCGACCCTATTCGTCCAGATGTACCGGAAGCCGTACAAAAATGTCAATCGGCAGGTATCGGTGTGAAAATTGTTACAGGAGACACTCCGGGAACAGCTACTGAAATTGCTCGCCAAATAGGGCTATGGAAACCTGAAGATACAGACCGGAACCGCATAACAGGGGTAGAATTCGCCGCATTAAGCGATGAAGAAGCTTTGGACCGCGTACTTGACTTGAAAGTTATGAGTCGTGCACGTCCTATGGACAAGCAACGTTTGGTCCAACTATTGCAACAAAAAGGAGCCGTAGTAGCAGTAACCGGAGACGGAACAAACGATGCCCCGGCACTGAATCATGCTCAAGTAGGTCTTTCCATGGGAACCGGTACATCAGTGGCCAAAGAAGCAAGTGATATCACCCTACTGGATGACTCGTTCCATAGTATTGCCACCGCAGTAATGTGGGGACGCTCTCTTTATAAAAACATTCAGCGCTTCATCGTATTCCAGCTGACTATCAACGTGGTCGCTTTAGCCAGTGTTTTATTAGGAGCTTTCTTTGGTACAGAACTACCATTAACAGTAACACAGATGCTTTGGGTAAATCTTATCATGGATACTTTTGCCGCCATGGCTTTGGCATCTATCCCCCCCAGTGCCGATGTCATGAATGAAAAGCCACGCAAGACCGACGACTTCATCATCACTAAGGTCATGCGCAAAAATATACTAGGCGTAGGCTTCTGTTTCCTTGCTATACTGATGACATTAATTGTCATTATCAAACAGATGCCAGCAGATTTAGTAGGACAAGCTTTAACACAATTTTTCACAATCTTCGTGATGCTACAATTCTGGAATCTGTTCAACGCCAGTGTTTTCGGGACCAACCATTCTGTATTTAAGGATTCCCGTCATGCATTGGGTATGCTGAGTGTAGCTATCATTATTTTGGTCGGACAAATTCTGATTGTCGAATTCGGAGGTAAAGTATTCCGTACCGAACCTATGGATTTTATTACTTGGATTTATATTATCGCAGGAACGTCATTCGTATTGTGGATTGGTGAAATTCACCGTTGGATAAAACGAATACAGAAGAAAAACTAAGAAAGAGAATTAAGCACATAAAGAGTTATGGACAGTAAGATTAAAAATGTCGTTTTTGATTTAGGAGGAGTATTAATAAATCTGGATTTTGACAATTGCCTGAATGCTTTTCGCAAAGCAGGATTCCAAGATATCGAGAAACAGGTATGCCAGTTCAAGGGGAAAGGTTTCTTTTCCCTATTTGAATTAGGTGAGATCAGTCCGGAAGAATTCCGGTCAGCCATTCGCAAGGAGGCCAGCGAATCGCTGACCGATCGTAAAATTGATGATATGTGGAACCTGATGCTACTTGATATTCCTCGTGAGAAGCTGGACTTATTACTAGAATTGCGCGAACACTATATGGTTTATCTGCTTAGTAATACTAATCGGATACATTGGGAGTATGCCTGCGAGCAGATGTTCAGTTATCGAGGTTTCCGCGTAAATGATTTTTTTGAAGATACTTTTCTGTCTTTCGAGATGCATAAAGCCAAGCCTGAAAAAAACATTTATGAGCAAATGATGAAAGAGGCAAACATCCTGCCTGAAGAAACGTTCTTTATAGACGACTCGGAAGCTAATTGCCAGGCAGCTATGTCACTTGGTATACAATCCCATCACTATCATATTGGAGAAAATTTAAGTTCACTTTTTGAATAATGGAAATAATATCAGATATAAACCATCAAGCATTACCCCCTTCAGTTGCCACTATCGGCTTCTTTGACGGGGTGCATCGTGGACACCGCTTTCTTATCAATCAAGTAAAAGAGGTCGCAGACAAGGATGGATTATATTCTGCATTGGTCACTTTTCCTATGCATCCCAGACAAGTGATACAAACCACTTATCATCCACAACTGCTCTCTTCACCCAAGGAGAAACTTGAGTTACTGGAAACAACGCAAGTAGATTACTGCCTCCTTCTTCCTTTTACACAAGAACTTTCGCTGCTTTCGGCCCGGGAATTCATGCAGTTACTACGTAACAAATTCAATATTCACACCTTAGTTATAGGCTATGACCATCGTTTCGGCCACAACCGCAGTGAAAGTTTTGAAGATTATTGCCGTTATGGCGAGGAATTAAATATATATATGGTACGCGCGCGAGCTTATACAGACGGAGAGGATAAAATCAGCTCCTCAGTCATCCGTCAGCTGTTAAAAGAAGGCAAAGTAAGTCAGGCTGCCCAATTTCTAGGGTACAACTATTATCTGGATGGAACGGTGGTAGATGGCTACAAAGTAGGCAGAAAAATAGGGTTCCCCACAGCTAACTTGCAAGTGGATTGTAGCGACAAATTAATTCCCTCGGAAGGTGTTTATGCAGTATACGTGTATGTGGAGGGGAAAAAATGGGCAGGAATGTTGAACATAGGACACCGCCCTACTATCAATAATGGCAACAATGTAAGTATCGAGGTAAACATCCTCAATTTCTCGGAGGATATCTACCACAAAGAAATGCGCATAGAGTTCGTAAAGTATCTTCGCCCTGAAGAAAAATATGACACAATAGATGAGCTCATCGCCCAAATGCACAAAGACAGGGAGGAAACCGCTAAAATTCTTCTTTAATATGACGGAAAAAAGCAAGTGCACTTACTTTTCTGAAAGAAATATATAAATGGTTTTCTTCCCGAAAGATGCAACCTCCCCTTCCACCCTCTCTCTTCTCGCATAAAAAACGTTTCTTCATTCATTTTTGTCTTATAAAGTATGATAAAGGATATATTTTTATCGTTTTTCGATAATTTTTTCTTGTTTTTCTTTTGTAGTATCAAAATAAGATGTACATTTGCATATCGATAAACGATAAATGAATATCGAAAAACAAGAAAGAACAAACACAAACTTTTAAAACACAAAGTAAAATGAAAAAGTCAGTATTTAAATCAGGTTTAGTAGCAGCAATTGCAGTAGTGATGATGAGTTGTACAACAACAGCAAACGCACAAACAGGAAACACGAAATACATCTACGGTCAAGACGGCACAAACACAACAGTGTATACACTGAATGAAGACGGCAAAACATTGACACGCAAATTGAAGTATGAGTACAAACACGATGAAAATGGTCAGGTAATTGAGAAAAAAGCCTATCGCTGGGATGCTTATCGGGAACTGTGGAAACCGGCTTATTTACTTACAGTAACTCCCGGAGCGTATGAAACCAAACTCAACTATGCCGAATGGAACGTCAAGGAAAGCGCCTTCAACAACAACAAACAACAAAGTATTTACCGTGAAGACAGCAACATAAATTTGCTGGCCGACACACAAGACAAGAAATAATGGAAGCACAAACTCAAAAGAACAGTATAACCAACCGATGGCAAACCATCGGAGTGTGTACTGGAATGATTATCGGATTTGTATATCCATCAATCGGTCTAGCTCTGGGTATGCTCATGGGAATAGTTTTTGGAAAACTCATTCTGGTTGAAATTCCATTAAATACTCCTCTGGCACAAAGAGCACAACAAAAGTCCGAGATTATCTTTCTTTTAATATTATTCATCCTATTCATTGAACATTGGTACGTTCCTTGTAAACAAGCCATTGCAAATTTAATAAACTGATAAAATAACAACTTTAAAATACATCAAGATGAAAACATTAAAACACATTTTAGCCGCAACAACCTTACTGGTAACACTCGGTTTCGCCTCCGAAGCCAATGCACAAGTTCCTTTAGAAAACTTCTTCAAGAATCCTGAAAAAGCGGGATACCAAATCTCACCGGATGGCAAATACTTCTCATATATGGCTCCGTATGAAAACCGCCTGAACTTATTCGTACAAGAAGTCGGTTCAGACAAAGCAACCCGAATCACTTCAGAAACGGTACGGGACCTTGCAGGAAGCATGTGGGCAAACGGTCATCGGATACTTTATATAAAAGATACTGCCGGCGATGAAAACTTTCAGCTCTACGGAGTCAATGTAGACGGTACTGACCCCAAAGCATATACCGCATTCCCCAAGGTAAGGACAACTATTATTGATCCGTTGGAAAATATCGACTCACTGGTCATCATCGGTCTGAACAAGCGTAATCCACAAGTATTTGATCCTTATCGCTTGAATCTCAATAACGGTGAACTGACCCAATTAGCTGAGAACCCCGGAAACATACAAGGATGGATGACTGACCACAACGGAAAACTGCGTGTAGCCTTAGCTATTGTAGACGGAGTAAATACCCAAATTCTCTATCGCGAAACGGAAGAGCAGCCCTTCCGTCCGGTACTAACTACCAATTTCAAGGAAACGGTAAGCTTTGCCACCTTCACCCCCGACAATAAAATGGTTTATGCCCTGACCAACATCGGACGGGACAAGACCGCCCTCGTCCTAATGGATCCGGCTACCTGTGAGGAAAAAGAAGTACTTTACACCAATGATAAATATGATATTTCCGGATTAGGCTATTCTGAACTGAAAAAGAAATTAATCTCTGTATCCTGTACCGGACACAAAGGTACTATCCGTCATTACTTCGATAAAAACGAAGAAGCTATCCGCACCAAGTTGGAACAGAAACTGGAAGGTTATGATATCAACACCACCAGCGAAGATAAAAGCGAAAATATCCGTATTATTTATGCTGGAGGCGACCGCACTTATGGAACTTATTATACCTATAATGTAAAAGAAGACAAACTGACTAAAATAGCTGACTTGGCTCCCTGGATTAAAGAAGAAGATATGGTCCCGATGCACCCCATCACCTATACCAGCCGGGATGGTCTGACCATTGAAGGATACCTCACTCTCCCGAAAGGATACACCATGGAGAATGCCAAAAATCTGCCTGTAGTAGTCAATCCGCATGGGGGGCCGTGGGCACGTGACAGCTGGGGATATAATCCGGAAGTACAGTTCCTTGCCAACCGTGGCTATGCTGTTCTTCAAATGAATTTCCGAGCCTCAACCGGCTATGGACGCAAATTCACCGAACTGGGCTACAAACAATGGGGACAAACCATGCAGAACGACATCACCGACGGCGTAGAGTGGTTGATAAAAAAAGGAATCGCCGACCCGAAACGTGTAGCCATCTACGGCGGAAGCTATGGCGGATATGCAACATTGGCAGGGGTCACCTTTACTCCTGATCTTTATGCATGTGCCATCGACTATGTGGGTGTATCCAACTTGTTCACCTTCATGCAGACTATCCCACCCTATTGGAAACCCTTATTGGACATGATGTATGAAATGGTAGGTGATCCTGTGAAAGATAAAGAAATGATGGAAAAATATTCACCTGTATTTCATGTAGACCAAATCAAAGCTCCTCTCTTTATCGCACAAGGCGCTAACGACCCGCGTGTGAATAAAGCAGAATCCGACCAAATGGTGGAAGCGCTGAAAAAACGCGGTATAGAAGTAGAATACATGGTAAAAGACAACGAAGGACACGGTTTCCATAACGAAGAGAACAAATTCGATTTCTATCGTGCCATGGAGAAATTCCTGGATGCTCACCTGAAAAAATAAATATCATTGAAAGTGTGTCAAAATGATAGGTCGTTTTCATTTTGACACACTTCCAACCTAATAAAATTTTAAACCAATAAACAGATTATTATGGGACGTGCAATTAAATTGATACTTTACTATCTGGCTTATCAATTACTATTCATTTTTCTGGCAACCGGAACCGATGCCACCATTGCTCTTATCGGCGGAGCAGATATTACAGCCAACTTCCGCCCCGGGACAATGGCAATATCCATCGGTATGTTACTCTCCGCATTAGCCATGACATGGCACTTGGTACATTTCCACTATGTCAAGTTCAATAAAAAGAGTATGTATGAAATTTCAAAAAAAATCATTCTCTTGTGCATCCCTCTCCTGCTATCCGCACAGTTCATAGCAGGAATATTAAATGAAGCGCTCGATCTGACAGACACTAATCAAGAACTATTTATTTCGATGAGCCATAATATCTTCGGTGTTCTCAGCATTGCTATCGTCGTCCCTATTTTGGAAGAATTTTTATTTCGTGGAGCTATAGAAGGACATTTACTAAGAAAAGGATGGTCACCTAAATGGGCCATACTGGTTTCCGCACTCATATTCGGGATCATACACGGCAATCCTGCACAAATACCTTTTGCATTTCTCATCGGTCTGCTCTTCGGATGGTTATATTATCGCACCGGAAGTTTAGTTCCAGGTATTGTGGGACACATTATCAACAACTCATTCGGCGCATGGACCATGTTCACAGCCACCCGAGAGGAACTCAGCCAAACGACTATGGAGACCTTGGGCACAACAATCACTTACATTCTCTTAGTACTAGCCATAATCGTTTTTATAGGTATGTATCTCTACCTGAACAAATACTTGCCGAAACCTACCAACATACAAGTCAAAGCTATTAATGAACAAGATATAACCATTTAACAAACACAACCAATCATGAAAAAGAGACTCAATCTTCTCTGTGCCTGCGTACTTATCGGCCTGCTCCTTTCTACTTCCACGGTAATCAGTCTGATGGTTCAAGCCGTCAGTGCCGGGTTTAAAGCCGGATATGAAAGTGTAGAAAAAGGGAAGGAGCTTAACATATCCGACTACAAAATAGTTTGTACGATACCTTCTGACCTATTTGCAGAAACAGGAAGCGTGACAAATCTGAAAAATTCCTCACAGGCTTCCATCAAACCAATCATAAGTTTGATAGAAGCCCCGACAACAGGAAGCAGCCTATCCCGAACGGCGAATGGAATCACTACCTTAATTTCGGTCCTAGCAAGTATCTTCTGCCTGATACAATTTTTCTATTTGATCCGAAATATCAACCGTGGTGACATTTTCAGTTGGAAGAACGTCAAGTTTCTCCGCAAGCTGGGTGTGTCACTGATACTTCTATTCATTTGTTCTTTTACCACCATCATGATCGGGAACTATGAAGCGGCACAAGTTTTGGAACTCAAGGGATGTGAATACTCTAATATATTTGCGTTTTCCGAACCAACCTTCATATTGGGATTCATCGCATTGCTGGTTGCTGAAGTATTCGCTGTTGGATTGAAAATGAAAGAAGAACAAGATTTAACCATCTAAAGAGTGATTAAAAACAAACTGAAACATATCATAGCTTTAGCCAACGGTCACAACGACAAGCAAGGTACAAGGCACGTTTCATACACATTTCATTTTAAATAATAAGAAAAGAAGAAAACATGGACAGCCCAAAGTCACTAAAAGTTATAACAGGAATATTCCTTTTATTCCTGGGAGTACTGGCTTTTAATACGATAGACAGTATCTATATTCCACTTAAAAAAAGTATTGCCGCAGAACACATATCCGCCATAGTCTTTTATGGCACAGAGTTCCTGGTATTCTTTACCATTGGATTTTCCATCAACAAATTGATCAAGAATATCAACAAACAAAATTTCTTCATCAGGCAAAACTATCAACTGTTCTCCATCATGGGAATCGCCCTGTTCCTGCCTCCTTTAGTATATATGTTGGGAAATCTCTTTGACCAAACACACAATTCAATCACCATCAATGATGCCGCATGGTTTGCCGGTTCTCTATTCATGTTCATCCTGGCCGAAATATTCCGTTATGGATACAAACTAAAGGAAGAACAAGATTTAACCATCTAAAACAAAAGAAATTATGCCACTATTCTATAAAAGAAATCAGGAAGAACAACGCCGACAGTTCGTACTCATTCTTTCCATTATTTGCTATGCATGTGCGGCAACAGGATTCTTACATTCTCTTCTGCTCTGCTGGGAAATGGGACATAATGATAACAGCATTGAATTTGCTGCTATTATTTACTCCTTCATTCCATCCGTCATTATGGTTTGGAGCAGCGTCCTTATCGCATTGATCATCAACAATATACGTAAAGGAATTGTCTTTGAAACAAGTAATGCACAATTAATAACCTGGGTTGGAGCAGTAGTTTTAATAGGTGGTGTATTTCAATCAATCCTTTACAATTTTACAAATATAGAGCAATTAGTACCCGGCAACACCAACCACATGCTTGTTTATCTATTGGGAACATTTATCGCATTCATCGGACAGATATTCCATATTGGTATCCGCATGAAAGAGGAACAAGATTTAACCATATAAAAATCATACAGCATGAAGAAGTTCAGAATATTAGGTATCATAGCCATTATTGCAATCCTTGCAAATTTCATCGGAGGACTGGATGAAGGCTGGAAAGATTTCAAAAAGGGATTTGAAGAAGGACAAAGCGGTGCAACAGAGATGTATGAATCCGGACACCACATGATAACCCGTGTCAAACTAAATGTAAAGCCATTATCTGGAACGACAGTCGATTCACTGAACAACAACCGTGTAGATAGTCCACTTCCTTATACAGTAACTGAAATAGAAACGTATGCCAAGCCATCGGCCTGGTATATCCTTGTCATAGGGTTAGCCATACCCGGACTATTCTTTTTTCTAATCGGTTTTTACTCATTAATCCGGCTGCTCATCTCCATCTCACGCCGCAAAGTATTTACACCAGCCAATGTACTACGCCTACGTTGGTTTGCATATACCAGCGCAAGTTTAAAAATTCTCACAGCCATCGGAGAATGGCTAACAGGAAGCGCAGCTATGAATCAAATTAGCATACCGGGTTACAAAATCATCAGCTATGTTGGTTATTCCCCCGACTGGGTGGCAATAATCCTCCCTATCCTCTTTGCCGAGATATTTGCTATCGGAGTAAAAATGAAAGAGGAACAAGACCTAACCATTTAAAAAAGAAAAGTTATGAAAGAAAAGAATACTCTACCCTCAAAAGGGAAAAGCATTTTTTATTTAATGCTTTCCTTGACAACCACTCTGTTTGTAAGTTCATTCATCTATTTCCTTGTGTTGCATCCATCGTTGGACAACAAAGCAGTGAGGATATCAATCAACATTGGATGGACTTGCTTCTGTCTGTATGCCTTTAAAAGACTAACACAACGCTACACCTTTTGGTGGCACGCATTAGATGAGAACCCGAATAAATCCCAAAATAACTAACCTATGCCGATTATAGTAAACTTAGATGTAATGATGGCGAAACGAAAGATTTCGCTAGGAGATTTAGCCGAAAAGATAGATCTGACGCCTGCCAACCTCTCCATACTGAAAACCGGGAAGGCAAAAGCCATCCGCTTCTCAACCTTAGAGGCTATCTGCAGGGAACTAGACTGTCAACCTGGAGATATTCTAGAATATAGGGAAGAAGATGAATGATATAAACAGTCACATACACAAACACTCGAACACTATAAAATTCTCTCATCTTCACCCATACACCCCGCAATGAAGCAATTAAAGATTAATTGCTTCATGCGGAGTCTTTTTATGATGCAGTTATAATAAAGTTTTTAACCAAGATTGATATTTCCTCTTTTTCCACTAGGTGGTTAAACCCCTTTCCACTCTGATATAGCATCTTATTTATCAGTCATTTAAAGCCACGAAGTGGTGCAAAAGAGTTCCCAAAATATCCATTCCATCGTTTTTTCCCTCTTATCACATAGCATCTCATCTATTTTCCTCTTTCTTGTTTACAACCATCCTCATCTGCTTTCGGCTGTTTGCCACGGATATCATCCTTCTGCTTACTCTCATTTTCAACAACAGTAGCTGTATAATGAATCTTGGCAAATCCAGCAATTATTTTTTCTACCGTGGTTTTATCAGCATCATACTTAATAGTAACCGTTTTATCCGCCAAATTTGTTTCAATTTCTTTTATACCCTTCTCAAAACGAATATTGTTCTTAATCTTGCTCTCACAGTTGGCACAGTGCATCTGAGGATCAGTGTTTAAAACTACAATTTTAATGTCTTTTGCAAAGCAAGTGGCAGTAAAGCAGACAGCTGCCATAATAGCGATTAATTTTGTTCTCATAATCCATTTCTATTTGATTATCAATATATTAGTTTCTATCCCAATTAAAGCGAAAACCTACATAATACATCGCTCCGTGTACAGGTCCCCAAATCATGGTTGAATCAAAATTTGTCCCCCAAGGATTCGAAGCTCCTACAATCGGATTCTTTTGCTTAAAGTTCGTCATATTCTCTCCTCCCACATAAATAGACCAATGCCGGAACCAGCGAGTAATCTGAGCACTTAACAATTGATAAGACTGGTATCGGGTATTCCACGAAGGAGCACCGTCCGGCAATGTATAAGAGGAGGGCATTCTACCACCACCATTCATCTGCAAAGTCACATCAAATTGCCATAGGCCCAGTGGTGTTTGGTAAGAAGCAGTCAAAAGTCCCTTATATTTTCCGGTAAGAGGACGCTCCAATAATTTCTTATTATAAGTAGTTTTCACATCTGTCCAGCGATAAGCTGCAGTCAATGTAAAACCCTTAAAAAAAGGATAAGTTGCCTCGGCTTGAAAAGTATGAGAATAAGACTTCCCTTCCAAGTTAGCAAAATGTACAATGTGGGGGTCCGTATCCAAATCAATAATCATTTGACGCCTAAAATCAGTGTAATAGTATTCGGTATTCACATTCAAGGTTTTACCGAATACCGGAATATAAAATGAAGAGCTGAAACCATAATTCCATGCTTCTTCCTGATCCAAATCATTATCTATCTTTACTTTACGACTGCTAGCAAGTAAATAATTGTTTTCCGCCAACACATGATTAGTGCGATATCCTTTGCCTACAGACACACGTAGGTTCACCCAATCATCAGGAGCATATTTGATATGAGCACGCGGAGTAACAAAGGTACCATATATATCACTATGATCAGCACGAATCCCTCCCATAAGAATAATTTTATCCTTCCAATTATACGTATACTGCACATAAGCACCAGGCACGGTCTCTTTCTCCTTTCCATATAATAAACCTGTATCATCATTTTCTAAACGATAGGTCTGATTGAAATAATCATAGTTCAAACTTAACCCTGCAGAAATACTGTTACGCTCATCGAAATTCGTTTCGAACATTAATGAAGTATACAAATTCTTCTGGTCCACATTATATAATTTATAACCGTATCCTGCATCCTGCTTATGCAAAGATCCCGAGAGAATCAAAGCCAAGTTAGTTCCCTTTTCCTTATCAAAAATATAAGCATTTTTAGTAAATGCCTCATAACGATCCGTATGGATACCTATTTTATAAAGTTCCCTACCTACAAAGCCACCAACAGAATTATCCACATGTAAATGAGTAGCTTGTCCGCTTGTACGATCCTCTTTCATTGCTTTGACAGAAGCCTGAAATACATACTGATCTCCCATCCAAGCCCAACGGTTCTGAAGATTATATTGCTCTACTTTAGGCATATCCAAGAATCCATCTCCATTATCATCATGCGACCTAGTACTATTTTCATAATGTGCCAATACTCCAGTACTCAGTCGGCTATTCAAATGTACATTAGCATCAAAATTAGCCTCATACTTCTCTTTACTGCTAGCAAAAAGATTGACATTCAAGGACTGGGTAGTTTGAGGCTTCTTAAATTCAACATTTATCTGTCCGGTAATCGCCTCATAACCATTCTTTACAGATGAACTACCCTTGGACACCTGTATGCTTTGCATCCATGGGCCGGGAATATACCCCAAAGCAAAAGGAGCAGATGCTCCACGATAATTAGGAATATTCTCTGTCAGCATTTGTACATAAGTTCCCGAGAGCCCCAACAATTTAATTTGTCTGGCCCCTGTGGCAGCATCAGCATAGCTTACATCTACAGAAGGGTTTGTTGTGAAACTTTCACCCAAGTTACAACAAGCCGCCCGAGCCAGTTCCGCACTTGAAATCATATCCTGATTCAACACACTGGAACGGGATTTTACAACTCCTATCTTACGTTCCACCACTTGGACCTCATCCATCATTACACTACCTTGTAATATGATAGCCAGCTCCTTATGATCATTTTCAACCACAATCGTATCATTCTCATATCCTATAAAACTTACTACCAATTTTTTTGCACCAACAGGCTGTTCAATAGTAAATGCCCCATTCTCATCTGTGACAGTTCCATTTGTTGTATTTATCCAAAAGACATTGGCAGCAACAACAGGTTCACCTTGGTTGTCCTTCACCATTCCTTTTACTTGAGCGCTTACAGGCATCAAATGCCACAGAAAAGCACCTAAGAAAACTATAAATTTCATGTTTTTATTTTTCTTTATCTGTTACACACTTATACAAATTTAGCAATTCCTCCCTACTCAAAGAGTTATCTTACTAAATCAAAAGTGTACAAATAAGATTCAAATACCCTCTTGGAGGCTGTCGACACAATGAGGTATCCGTATAGCAGCTCTCCTTTTTTACAGAAGACAACAGATCGAAGTTTATACTGTATGCATTGAATATCAAATGAATAACGGACAGTGTTACGTTGTCCAAATGAAGTGATGTACCTAAAACAGGCAAGTTAATTTTCTGGATTTTCACGCTAGAACAAGGAACATCTGATGACTTCCGCTCCATCATCTTGTCATGATGGCAAGAACATCCCGAACCAGATTTCACGTTTTTATTTCCAACATCACCACATCCGCAAGTACATCCATAATTGGAAATATCCACCACTGTCAATAATGCCGCATCCTTATCAGCGCACTGATAGCAACGGGACTGCACAATAGGTATTCCGACTCCCATATATATAATCATGGAAGAAAGAAAGATTGAGAATAATATGTAATGAAACTCTTTCATTGTTCAAATTGCAGTCCACCAATGTCATATACTACATTCGGGTACAAAGATAACGACTTTTTTCTTTTGCTCCCAAACGGCATTTAGCCAATATTCCCTAAATTCTATCCCTGAAGAAAACAAATATTGTATAAATACTATATAATCCCGTGATTATCCGTATCTTTGTAACGAATTAGATATTTGAAAATAAATGAAGACATTTGAAGAGTTAGGCGTTTCCCCGGAAATACTAAAAGCAATTAAAGAAATGGGGTATGAAAACCCCATGCCGGTACAAGAAGAAGTAATACCGTATTTATTGGGGAACGGCAACGACGTAGTAGCCCTAGCACAAACAGGGACTGGAAAAACAGCCGCATTTGGTCTGCCGCTTATCCAAAAAATTGAAGTAAAAAAACGTGTGCCTCAAGCACTTATATTATGCCCCACACGTGAGTTATGCTTGCAGATCGCAGGTGATCTGAATGATTATTCCAAGTATATTGATGGACTGAAAGTCCTTCCTGTATACGGTGGCTCATCCATCGAAAGCCAGATACGCATGTTGAAGGCAGGTGTACACATTATTGTAGCCACTCCCGGACGACTGATTGACCTGATGGAAAGAAAAGTCGCCAAACTGGAGACCATTGCCGATGTAGTAATGGACGAAGCTGACGAGATGCTGAATATGGGATTTACCGACAGCATCAATGCTATTCTTGAAAAGGTTCCCGAAGACCGGAACACTTTGATGTTCTCAGCTACCATGAGTCCCGAAATCTCGCGTATTGCAAAAAAATACCTGCACGATGCGAAAGAGATTACAATCGGTACTAAGAATGAAGGCAGCAAGAACGTAAACCACATTGCCTATCTGGTACACGCCAAAGATAAATATGCTGCATTGAAGCGTATCGCGGATTATTACCCACAAATTTACGGTATCATTTTCTGCCGTACCCGTAAGGAAACTCAGGAAATAGCTGATAAATTGATTCAAGATGGTTATAATGCAGATTCTCTACACGGCGAGCTTTCACAAGCACAACGTGACTTGGTGATGCAGAAATTCCGTCAACGTCATTTACAGCTTCTGGTTGCTACAGATGTAGCTGCCCGCGGTTTGGATGTAAATGATTTGACACATGTCATTAATTATGGCCTGCCCGATGATATAGAAAGCTATACTCACCGTAGCGGACGTACAGGACGTGCCGGCAAAACCGGTATTTCTATCGCTATCATCAATCTGCGTGAAAAAGGAAAAATGCGCGAGATAGAACGTATCATCAACAAGAAATTTATCATGGGTGAAATGCCTAGCGGTAAACAAATCTGCGAACAACAATTAATCAAACTGATCGATGATATAGAAAAGGTAAAAGTGAACGACGAGGAAATCGAGTCCTTCCTACCCGGTATCTATCGCAAACTGGAATGGCTTTCGAAGGAAGACCTGATAAAGCGTGTAGTATCGATGGAGTTCAACCGCTTCTTGGAATATTACAGCAACGCTCCGGAAATAGAAACTCCCAGCATGAACGACCGCCGTAGCGAACGTGAACCGAAAGGACGCAAAGACCATGGTAGCGCCCGTGAAAAGACAGAACGCAAGGCCGAGAAAGGATATACCCGCCTGTTCCTGAATGTGGGAAAGACAGATGGTTTTTATGCCAATCAAATCATTGAACTGATTAACCGCAACATGAAGAAGCAACGTACCACCATCGGGCGAATAGATCTGATGCAGAATTTCTCTTTCTTCGAAGTAGCAGAAAATCAGGCACAGGATGTTATCAAGGCGTTAAACAAGGTCAATCTGAATGGCGGCCGGAAAATTGTAGTAGAAGTTGCCGGTGACAATAATGGCAAAAACGACAATGGCGAACGCAGGAGCAGTGCGGCAAGGAATGCTTCATTCGGCAAAAAAGGTGACAGGTCCAATAAAAAAACGACCTCAAAAGAAGGAAAAACTAGCCGTGCGGAACGTGGCTACATTGAAGAACGAGGCCCCAAAACGAAAGACGACTGGAAACAATTCTTTAACAGCGATAACAATAAGAAAAAGAAATCCAAGAAATAAGGAATCCAACTTAATGAAAGAGGATTGGACATAGTAGAAATATGCAAATAACATCCACTTCTCTTGAATAATAGCGGAGTATGCGGAATTGAAACAACCTGTCATTTCAAGGATATTCGGCAAATAATATAATAAACCCAACAGATTTATTATATTATTTGCCGAATATCCTTGTTTACATCGAATTAATATTAACAGATTTTTTACTATCTTCCAGATGAAAGATTATATGATAAGCTATCTATCGGAACTTTGACATACTCAGCTCCCTGTCATTTCATACTTTTCCTTTAGTCTTTCAATTTCAGTTCATCGATTAAACAGGAAGCTTTCCCATATTTTTCAATCATGTAAAGAACATAGCGGATATCCACCCCGATACAACGCTGCAAATTAGGTTCAAAAACAATATCTCCACTCATTGCTTCCCAATTCCCGTCAAAAGCAAGACCTATTAATTCCCCTTTTCCATTAAACATTCCACTACCGGAATTCCCTCCTGTAATATCATTATCCGAAATAAAGCAAACATTCATATTACCATCCCCAGCAGCATAACGTCCGAAATCCTTCCTTCTCAAGCATTCGACTACAGAAGGAAGCACATCGAAATCACTATCTCCCTTATACTGCCTTATCTTGTCAAAAATTCCTTTTGTCGTCGTAAAATAAGAATACTCAATAGCATCTTTCGGTGAGTAACCACCCACCATGCCAAAACTCAGACGCATAGTAGAATTAGCATCCGGATAAAACACCCTATCTGCCTCCATCTCACGCATTGCTTCATTCAGCAAACGTTCATTTTTCTCAATATTCATACTAGCTTCTTCCACCGACTGATTGAATTCATAAAATTTCACCAACATATCGATGGCAAAAGAAGCCGCAGGGTCATCAAACAAGACATAAGTGGTATCTCCTCTCACTACCTGTTCAAAACCATGTGGTGTCTTTAAAGAGGAACGAGTATACAAATCATCTACATAAGCTTGGTAATCACCTTTAAAATCTTTCTCTATCAATGAATAAACATCAGGTAAAAATTCCTTGCCTACCTCAGTTGCATATTCTTTCAACATAGCCACAAAGACTTGTTTATCCACACTTATATCCATATTGGCATAAATCTCCAACAATTGCCGCATATTACGCTCCAAATCACTCTCCTCTGCCTCAAAATCAAAATTCAGTACAGCTAAGGCTGCCGTAATCAACTCCGGTCCATTGGCAAATGTTTCTCCAAAATATGCCATAGCCCGTGCCGCATTTCTACGATTACGATAATTTAACTCCAGTTCAGTCAAAACCCTTGCATATTTGCTTCGTTTATCAGGTTCCCGACGAACCCATTCTTGCAATTGGCACTCCAAAGCTTGTTTTTTCTCTATCACTTTCAATTCTTTTACCGCTTGATTCATCCCTATACTATTCTTCCAATAGTTAGAGCTTTGTGCATACTTGGAAGCATATTTAATGCGGATATCATCACTTTTTTCCATTGCATTTTTCCAAATAGCTTGCTTGATGGTACGAACATTAATCATGGCGGCATTATCCGTATTGACTCTTTCGTCTATCCCAAATGAAGATAAATACCTGCTGGTAGAACCGGGATATCCCATAGTCATGCAAAATGATCCCTGTTCATACCCTCCCAAAGAAACAGGAGCAAAATAATCCGGATGATAAGGCACATTCTCCGGAGAATAAGCTGCCGGTTGATTATTCTGATCAGCATAAATACGGAAGACAGAGAAATCCCCGGTATGGCGGGGCCATACCCAATTATCTGTATCTCCGCCAAACTTGCCTACAGAAGAGGGAGGAGCAAATACCAAACGAACATCATAATAATCCTTATACACAGATAGATAAAACTCATTGCCACCATAAAAAGGAGTTATCTCAGCACGCAGCAACGTATCATTCGCCACAGCTTCCTGAGCAATCAATGTGGAAATAGAATCTACAATCAGTGCACGGTCATTTTCCTTTGTTCCGACTGGAATAGCTTGCAACACACGCTCCGTCACATCCTCTGTGCGTATCAGAAAACTGACAAATAAATCCGGATTAGGAAGCTCCTTACTTAAGGAATCGGCTACAAAACCATCTCGCAAATAATCATGCTCCACAGAACTATGCTGCTGAATGGCATCATACCCACAATGGTGGTTAGTAAAAACCAAACCATCCGGAGATACAACAACACCCGAACAAAAACCTCCAAAACTAACAACAGCATTAGCCAATGCTTTTCCACCAGGATTATACAATTGTTCAGATGAAAGTTCCAACCCCATTTCTTTCATCACTTGTTGAGTTTGTTTGCTAAGACAACAAGGAAGCCACATTCCTTCACTACCCCATATATATAAAGGTAGGAAGACTAGCAGCAACAGTAGTTTTTTCATGATTTTATTCTACAATTAATTTAAGTTTTTTTGCTCCGACACGTGCTTTCAACCATTCGGATATTTTTTCTTGTTCTTTCTCAATGGGTCTTTTACTGAATTTCATCAAGACTATTGTCAATGTATCCGTTTTAGTTGAGTCCACCTGTAATTCCACAGTCTTTGCCATAGCTATGGCTTCTACTGTAGGATAAAGTACTTTAAGTTCAGGAATTATTTTTTTATCTACAGTATTATATGCAGCATATACTTTAAGCTCGTTTTCCAAAGACTTAATTCTCTCCTGCTGCTCCAGTAAACGCTTTTCACTATTCTTATAGAAATCCTCCATCACTTGGGCCTTTATACTACCAATATCCATCGCATCATTATTCATTCCTTGAAGAATAACTAGTTTAGTACCTGCCAAATTAAAATGTTTCAAATTATCCCTTGCGGTTGCTATTTCTGTTTCCGGGACCTCATTGCCTATTAGCACAACACGTATTTCCTTCTTCTCAAAAGAAATCTTCCGGTCTATTACTTGAGTATTATTAAAATCCAATTCTTCATTAATAAAATTATTGGCAGAGGCCTCATAAATAGTGCTTTTCACAATACCATAAGTCAAATAAATAGCAGGACACATGGTGGCTAAAGTAATAACAATGATATATTTTTTGACTAATTTTTCGCGCTCCTTATCCACAAATTCCTTACGTTGGAAATGCATGACACGTACCCCGATAAAAGTAGCCAAACTGATAAATACTGAATTAATAAAATACAAATAGAATGCACCTAAAAAATAAAGTAAATTTCCGGTAGCAAGCCCGAATCCAGCAGTACACAAAGGCGGCATCAAAGCCGTAGCAATAGCAACCCCTGGAATTACATTCCCTTTCTCCTTTGTAGACAAAGCGATTATACCGGCTAAACCACCGCACAAAGCTATAAGCACATCATATATGGTAGGAGAAGTACGTGCCAGCAACTCCGATTGTACTTCATCCAACGGAGTCAGCGAAAAATAAAGGGTAGCTGTAATCACACTAAATACAGTTGCCACCAAATAACTTTTTAGAGAACGCTTCAACAATTCAAAATCATTCTGTCCAATAGCTAACCCTACTCCCATTATCGGTCCCATCAGCGGAGATATCAGCATGGCACCAATAATAACTGCCGTAGAATTCACGTTCAAGCCCAATGAAGCTATAAAAATTGCGAAAATAAGAATCCACAAATTAGTTCCTTTGAACTCAACACCATTACGAATACTTTCTACAATCAAGGCTTCATTGTCCTTATCCTTGCGCAAATCAAGATATTCACTAAAGAACTGCTTTATATAGGGCACATTCTTTAAATTATTCTTCAGGTCACTCATTGCTATTTCTTTATGTATCGGTTTATAACAGGTATTTGCTGTAAGGGGAAATCCGTTTTCACAATATATGCCACAAACAATAACAACAGTAATGTACGAACACCCAACAACAAGAATATATTTTGAATAGGAAGATAAACTGAAACAATGTAAAGTACCAGCGCTAACACCACATAGTTACCTATTGCTTTCAAATCATAATTAATAGGATATTTTTTCTGCCCTACAAAATAAGAGAGAAGCATAGCTACTCCATATCCGGCAAAACCCGCCCAAGCACACGCCATATAGCCAAATACCGGAATAAGGAAAATATTTATCAGAATAATGATACTGCATCCCACCAGTGAAAAATAAGCTCCCCATTTTGTTTCATCAATCAGTTTATACCAAAAAGAAAGATTGAAATAAATACCCATAAACATCTCGGCAGCCATGACAATAGGTACAACCTTAAGCCCTACCCAGTAATCACGCCCTAAAATATAACGCAGTATATCAAGGTAAAACATAACAGCCAAAAAAGCCAGCAAAGTGAAGATAATGAAAAACTTCATCGCTTTGGCATACATTTCCCGACTATCCTTTTCTTTACTCTTACTAAAAACAAACGGCTCGTATGCAAACCGGAAAGCCTGTGTCAGCATGGCCATGATCATAGCTATCTTACTGGCTGCTCCATAAATACCCAACTGGATAGTCGCCTCCGCCTTATCAGGATAAACAAACGGAAAAATAATTTTATCAGCTACCTGATTTAAGATTCCGGCAATACCCAGAATCAGAATCGGGAAAGAATAATGCAGCATACGCCGCAACAACTCCCTGTCCAGCACATATCTGAAGCCCACCAATTCTTTCCACATACATAGCATCACCAAAGAAGTACAAGCCAAATTTATAGCAAAAGCCACTCCGACATTCTCTCCCTTCATACCTACAAAATAAGCGATATTCAAGACAATGCTGGCAAAAATGAACAACAATTTCAATGCAGCAAACTTAACAGGGCGTTTCTTATACCGCAAATAAGCGAAAGGAATAGCTTGGAAAGCGTCCATTGCAACTACAATCAGCATCATCCCCATATACCACGGATGCTCTCCATATCCCAAGAAACCTGCTATGGGATACAGAAAAGAAAGACAAACAATTAAAAACAAGACCGCAGTCGCCCCCACCGAAAGCAAAGTAGTGGAATAGACACGCATCGGATCATCCACCCCCTTATTGGCAAATCGGAAAAAGCCGGTTTCCATACCATATGTTAAAAGCACCATCAACAAGGCAGTTATAGCATACATATTGGTAATGACACCATAGCCCCCCGATTCCACAGGCAAAGCGTTGGTATATATCGGTACTAACAAATAATTCAGGAACCGCCCGATGATGCTACTCATCCCATATATGGCTGTTTCCTTGGCTAATGCTTTTAATCCTGCCATCTTCTAATCATCAAATAATGTCTTCTGACTATTATAAATGCTCCGTCCCAAGTGTATATAGGCCAGTTCCGTGACCTCACGTCCACGCGGAGTACGTTTTAAGAAACCTTCTTTAATCAAAAAAGGTTCATAAACCTCCTCTATTGTTCCGGCGTCTTCACCCAAAGCGGTTGCAATAGTAGTCAGCCCCACAGGACCTCCCTTAAACTTATCTATAATAGTACATAAAATCTTGTTATCTATCTCATCCAGTCCATATCTGTCAATGTTCAAGGCTTCTAAAGCAAACCGGGCAATTTCCACATCAATCCTTCCGGAACCTTTCACCTGGGCAAAATCACGGACACGCCTCAACAACGCATTTGCAATACGGGGCGTTCCACGGCTGCGCGAAGCAATCTCACCCGCTGCTTTCATGTCACAAGGCACATTCAATATATTAGCAGAGCGACGGATAATGCTTGTCAATACATCATCGTCATAATACTCCAAATGAAGATTAATTCCAAAACGGGCACGCAAAGGCGCAGTCAGCAACCCACTCCTGGTAGTGGCTCCAACCAAAGTAAACGGACTCAGCTCCAACTGGATACTACGCGCCGAAGGTCCCTTGTCTATCATTATATCAATACGATAATCCTCCATGGCAGAATACAGATATTCTTCTACCACAGGGCTCAACCGATGTATTTCATCAATAAAAAGCACATCATTGGGTTCCAAGCTGGTCAGTACTCCCGCCAAATCCCCCGGTTTATCCAGCACCGGTCCTGAGGTTACTTTAAAACCTACTCCCAGTTCATTGGCAATGATATTACTTAAGGTCGTCTTGCCCAAGCCAGGAGGTCCGTGCAAAAGAACATGGTCTAACGCCTCGGCCCGCAGACGCGCCGCCTTGACAAAGATGCGCAGATTATCTACCACCTTATCCTGCCCGCTAAAATCTTCAAAATTCAACGGACGTAAGGCATTCTCAAAATCGCGTTCTTTAGTTGTGAGCTGTTGCTCGCGTATATCAAAATTTTCTTCCATTTTTTTGTTTATGACACAAAGGTACAAAAGATATTATTATTATAGAAAGAAAGATGGAGGAATTCATTTTCAGTCCCTCTATGGTCCTTCTTTTCAACATTATTATTGTATTAATTATTATTCATTATGGGAATTACATTAGGAAAGAAACAATTGAACAAAGGAAGAGTTTCGCTTTATTTAAATTACAGTTATAACGGAAAACGCCGCAAAGAGTATTTGGGTATCATTCTGGATGCTCCTACCAGTGCAGAGCGAAGAGCGGAGAACAAAAACAAGATACTAATTGCCAGGCAGATAAGAGCAAAAAAGGAACTAGAATTCTTATCCGTTGAATATCATCTGAACGATATAGAAAATACATTCAATGATATACTTCCAACAGATAAAAGCAATGTTCCCGATTTCTATATTCTGATAGGACAATTCCTGGATACCTATCACAAAAAGGACAAGAAAATGGTTAGGGCATGTATCACCCATCTGCGACTGTTTACAAGAAAGAAAAGCTTACCTGTAACCCTTCTCACAAAAGATTTTTGTATAAACTTTCTTGAGTATCTCAGGGATCATCTCCGAGGCAACACTCCCATCGGATATTTCAAGAAGTTCAGAATGTGCATTAATAAATGTATAGAAAAAAAGTTAATGACATCTAATCCTACAGATGGTATCCGCCTGATGCAGTTTGATGAAGTAACCAAAGCAATCCTCAGTTTAAAAGAGATTCAGAAACTTGCTATCACTCCATGCCCCAACAACGAAGTAAAAAGGGCATTCTTGTTTTCTTGCTATTGCGGGCTGCGCTGGTGTGATGTACATCAACTGCAATATAAAGACATAGATTTCTCATCAAACCGCCTTACTATTCTGCAACAGAAAGTACAGTCACACTCCAAAAACGCAATCTTGCATCTAAACTTAAACCACACTGCCATCAAACTCCTACAAAGGCATAAAGGCATTAATGAGGACTTGGTATTCGGGCTCCCCTCCTATTCTTACACACTAAGGATTTTAAACAAATGGGTAAAAAGAGCTAATATACACAAACACATTACCTTCCACTGTGCCCGACACTCATTTATCACCAACATTATGGCAAATGGAGCTAATATCAAAACAGCCGCCAGTCTTGCAGGACATTCTACTACCCGGCACACTGAAAAATATGTTCATATCATAGATGAACTCAAACAAAAAGCAGTAGATAGTTTACCGGATATTATTGTCAATTATAAATAAAAAAGAACCTGAAATGGCCCTTACATCATTAAAGTTGTCACACATACAACTGGTATTCAAACAATTAGTATTACTGTATAGTATCCGGCACGAATACGACCTACCTGAGTAATGCGGTGAACAACTACTTCGGATGCAAC